>Ga0129313_1000077_pt1 | contig 97070 bp, 93 predicted proteins | sample O1105metagenome_FD_94436 | JGI IMG/M metagenome (GOLD analysis project Ga0129313, IMG submission 94436) | Orangutan group fecal microbial communities from fecal samples from Wisconsin, USA - O1105 metagenome | ecosystem: Host-associated > Mammals > Digestive system > Large intestine > Fecal...
AACAGATAACAGGTTTAATAAATGGGTTAAGTGGGTGGCTCAATATAATACAACTTGTACCTATAAAGGTAAACATGATATGTGGCAATATGCTAGTGATGGAAGAGTAAATGGCATTAGTGGTAATGTAGATATGAACTATTGCTATGTTGATTATCCTGGACTAATTAATTCTAAAGATAACATAGATAAACCAGAAAAACCAAAACTTAATACAGATAGTAAAGAGGAAAATAAAATGGATTATATTATACAATATTCAAATGCAACAGACCAGGCAATAGCTGAGGTAATAGCTGATAGGATTAACTGTCCAACAATAAACTGTTTAAGACCATATGCACATTATGGACAATATAAAACAGTTATTGCAGTAGGAGAGGCTAAGAATAAGAGTGGTTATACAAATGTACTTATCCAGGGTAAGAATAAAGAGGAAACATTAGATAAGGCTATAGATTATTGTAAGAAGTTAGGTAAATAATATTTAAGGCTAGTAGGGAGTAAAATATTTATTAGTCTTATTATAAACACATAATTGAAAAGGGAACAAATGTTTGATAAAATGTATTTATAGGGGGTTATAAAATGTTGACTAAAAAGCAAAGGATAGTTCTTAATGCCATAAATGAATATGTACAGAGGGAGAGTATTTCACCAACAGTTAGAGAGTTATGTGATATTGTAGGTATAACATCTACATCTACAGTTCATGCACATTTAAATAAGCTTGAAGAAAAGGGATATATAACAAGAAAAAGAGAATCTCCAAGGAGTATAAGAGTAGTAAAAGAATACAACATATAGGGTTTTAATAGGATTGTATTTTATACGAGTAAAGATTAGGTTAATTATACTGAGACCTAGTCTTTTAAATATGAAATATAGATGTTAAGTTTATATGTGGTTTTTAAAAGAAACTACATTAGATGTTTATAAGTAGTACAAAGAAATGACTAAATGAATGTTAACTGACTTTATAATTTATATAGGAAACTATTTAACTATTTAAATAGTTGTTTTATTAATGCAGGTTTGAAGGAATTCAGATTATAGGTGATGTGAGTAAAGGGGGTATATAAAGGTGCAATTTGAAAGATTTTAACAAATATGATATAATGGTAAAGAATGAAATATATAAGAAAGGTTAAAGCGGTAAGAACAGCAAATAATTTTAATAGATACACGGAATTAATAGGGAAATTAAACAATTTAGAAGTAAGAATATGGTATAATAAACGTGATAAAAACATTATTAATGAAATAGATAAATCATTATCAATAAAAGAACAAGCAAAGCAAGCTCACTTTTTAAGAAATAAGTATAGAGCACAAGCTAGAAAGCTAATGGCAGATAGAATGTTGGCAGAAAAATTAAGTATTAATAATACTAATCTACCTTTTGAGTATTATGAAAATAAATATTTAAATCAAGGATATAATGACAATGAACTCTATGAAAAGATAATAGCAGCATCTACAAGGACAAATAAAATGGTAAACGTAGCATTAGGAATTGGTTAGTGATTCTAAAAGTGCTACTATCATATTTTCAAGATAAATTTTTAAATTAGCTAAATTAAAAATGTTTTAATTATAAAATATATTTATATAATTTACCAAAAGTGAAATTAAGGGCAGTAGACTGAAGAAAGTCTTACTAGCCTTATTTTTATTTCATTTAAATTGAGTATAAAATTGTTTATGGAAATAATAGAAAATTTAGAAAAAAATGTTGACCAAGCGGTGGGAGTTAGGTACCATAATATTGTAATAATAATTTTAAATGGAGGGTTACAAAATGGAGCAACAATATTTATATACTGATAGGCTTTTACTGCGTAAGTTTACAATAGATGACCATGAGGATTTATATGAATATTTATCTAATTCCAAAGTTGTAAAATATGAACCTTATGATACATATACATAATTTATCTTTAAAAATAATGTATTATTTTCACGTTGACATTGATATATATAGCTTATAGAGAAAATATAGGAGATGAAAAAATGAAAAAAGTATTGTTGATTATAATGTGTTTAGGTGTTGTCGTTACTTCCATGGTAGGATGCAATAAGTCTATTAAAAACTCTAACAAAGATGAAAGCAATGGAACTCAAATTGAGGAACCAGTAGAAGATAATAATGTAAACATAGATATAAGAGATACTGCAATACAAGTTCAAAGTTCACAAGTAGAAAGTAGAGAATTAGAAGGAGAAAAAGTATTTGCAGTAGGAGTTGTATCTTCAATAGATTCTTTAGGGGAGAATATAGACAAAACTAATTTCATAATCACACAAAATGAAGGAGAAGAGGCCAAGTCTTATGTAGTTACATGGGAATTAGGAAAACTTAATTTTAAAAGTTTAAAAATATCAGACGGAGATGTAGTTAGGATTTATGGGGTATTAAAAGGGGAAAATGAAAAAGGTATGCCAATAATTAAATCTTCTCTCATAGATTTGGCAATGTAGTGTATGCAAAATAGCAAGAAATTAATTCTTGCTATTTTTATTTTTATAAAGAAAATAGATATTAATAGTAAGCATATGTTGTTACTAATTGTTAATAAGTAAATAATTTGTTAATGTACTTTTTCCTTTTAATGAAGATATTTATATATATGAAATATAGGTTCAATTTTCAGAAAATTTCATTGGGATCAGAATGACGATTCTCAATGGAGATAAAGAATAAAGTTAATTTTTATTGAAGGAAAATAGGATTAGAAATTCATTGTTGTAAAAATATTACTTTAAAAAGAGATGATGCTATGAAAAGTGAAGATAAATTAAGATAAATTAAGATAATGTGCCATGAAAACGTTTTAAATAGTGGGAAGTTGAAGAAAACTAAGGTAAGTGACAATTGATGAAACTGACTGGTCGGTATAAAATTGAGAGATATTAATGAAAGGGAGATGGACATGAACTATGGCAAAGATATCTAAGAAGATAGCTGAGAGTAGAGTTATAATTTTAGTTTTAGCATTTTTATTACTTATTCCATCTGTATTGGGGTTTATTAAGACTAAAATTAATTACGATATACTAAGCTATTTACCAGATGATTTAGAAACTGTAAGAGCAGAAGAGATTCTAAAAAGAGATTTTGATTGTGGATCACTTAGTATGCTGATAGTAGAAGGTATGGAAGATAAGGATGTAGCAAAAATAAAGGAAAAGGTGGAAAAAATTCAAGGAGTACAAAAGGTATTATGGATAAATGATGTTTTGGATTCACCAATTCCTAAGGATATACTTCCTAGTAGCATACAAGATGTGTTTTATGCTAAGGATTCAACTATGATGGTAATAATGCTAGAGGAAGGTAGTGCTAATATTATTACACAAAATGCTGTAGGAGATATAAGAAAGGTTGCTGGAGAACAAAGCTTTCTAAGTGGGATGGCTGGAATAGTTAAAGATACTAAGGACTTATCAGATAAGGAAACTCCATTTTATGTATTAATAGCAGTAGTATTATCTTTAATAGTTCTAGCACTGACTATGGATTCAGTGGTAATACCAGTTATATTCTTAGGGAGTATAGGAATTGCAGTAATTTATAATATGGGAAGTAATATTATTTTTGGAGAGATATCCTATATAACTAAGGCTCTGTCAGCAATATTGCAACTTGGAGTAACTATGGATTATTCAATTTTTTTACTTCACAGATATGATGAAGAAAGAGAAGTTCAAAAGGACAAAGTAATAGCTATGGCAAATGCTATAGCAAATACAATGACTTCTGTAGCAGGAAGTTCATTAACTACAATAGCTGGATTTTTAGCTCTTTGTACAATGGACTTAGCTCTTGGTAAAGATATAGGGCTAGTTATGGCTAAAGGAGTATTACTTGGAGTTATATGTACAGTAACTGTTTTACCTGCTTTAATTCTTACATTTGATAGGGTTATTCATAAATACAGACATAAAACTTTACTACCAACCTTTGAGAAGACTTCTGAATTTGTGGTAAAACACCATAAAGCCTGTGTACTAATAGGAATATTAGTATTTATTCCTGCATTTATAGGTAAGGTTAATGCTAAAGTATATTACAATTTAGATGAGTCCCTTCCAAAGGATTTACCATCTATCGTGGGAACCAATAAGTTGAAGAATGACTACGGAATGACATCTACAAACATGATTTTAATTAAAGATAGCCTTGATAACTATAAAGTTAAAGCCATGGCTGATGAACTAGAACAGGTAGATGGGGTATCCTCAGTAATTGCTCTAGAGAAAATATTAGGACCAAGGGTACCAGAGAGCTTTATACCAAAAGATTTATTAGAAAAGATAAGATCAGGAGGCTATGAGCTTTTTGTAGTAAACTCAGAATATAAGGCAGCAACTGATGAGGTAAAGGAACAACTTGTAAAAATAAACGACATAGTAAAAAAATATGATTCTGATGGATTAGTAAGTGGAGAAGCTCCATTGACTAATGACTTAATCAAAATTTCAGATATAGACTTTAAAAATGTTAGTATTGCATCTATAGTAGCTATATTTATAATTATAGCACTAGTATTTATGTCATTAAGTTTGCCGATAATTTTAGTTATTGCTATTGAGCTTGCTATATTTATAAATTTAGGTATTCCTTTCTATACAGGTAGTGTAATTCCTTTCATAGCGTCAATAGTGATAGGAACAATACAATTAGGTGCTACAGTGGATTATGCTATATTATTAACCTCTAGATTTAAAGAAGAACTTGAAATGTCATCAAACAAAATGGATGCTATGAGAATAGCTGTTCAAAGCTCATCTAGATCAATTATTACTAGCGCTTTGACATTCTTTGGGGCTACAGCTGGAGTTGGTATTATATCTAAACTGGAAATGGTAAGTTCTCTATGTACATTAATGGCTAGAGGAGCAATTATAAGTATGTTTGTAATTTTATTTGTATTACCAGGAATTCTGCTAATTAGTGAGAAAGTAATAATAAAAACAAGTAAAGGTTTTATAAAAAATGTTGAGGAGGCTGCATAAAAATGAAAAGAAAAGCATTATCTAAGAGAGTTATAGTGTTAGCTACAGTAGCAGCTATGATGACTTCTACAGTGGCAATGGCACAAGAAATAAATAAGGATGAAACAGTATATGTAATTTTAGATAGTAATGGAAAACCAGAACAAAAGATAGTATCCACTTGGATAAATGGTGAAGAAAATCTAGGAGAATTTAAGGACAAGTGTAATTTAGATAATATAAAAAATGTTAAGGGTGAAGAAACTCCAACTATAAGTGGAGAGGAACTAACTTGGAAGGTAGATGGAAAAGATCTTTATTATGAAGGAGAAAGTAAGAGAGAATTACCTTTATCAGTTAGTCTAAACTATGAGATTAATGGAAAAAAAGTAGAGCCTAAGGAAGCTTTAGGACAATCAGGTAATTTTAAAATAACTTTAACAGTAAAAAATAATGAATCACGAACAGTTAAAATCAATGGAGAAAATAGAACTTTGTATGTTCCTTTTGTCACAGTTTCAGAAATTATGTTATCTAATGATAAATTTAAGGACGTAAAGGTGGATAATGGTAAACTTATTCAAGATGGAAATAATTCATCAATTACCTTTGTTTCTGCACCAGGATTAAAAGAGTCTTTAAATTTAGGAAGTATATTAGATATTAAAGATACTTTAGTAATAGAAGGAACAACTACAAACTTTAGTGTGCCAGCTATTATGATGGTTGCAACTACAGAAGCGCTAGATTTAGAAAATATTAGTGATGATGATAGTTTAGATAGTTTGAAAGATTCCCTTGTTCAACTTCAAAATGGTGGGGATGAATTGTTAGAAGGTTCTAAAAAGTTAGTAGATGGTCAAGGGCAGTTAAGTTCCAACTATGCTAAATTTAATGATGGAGTAGGAACTTTAAAAAATGGAGTTGCTGATTTAAGTAATGGAATAGACAGCTTATCTAATAATACTCCTACTTTAAAAGCTGGAGCTGATAAGCTACAAAATGGACTTTCACAATTAAAAGATGCTCAAGGACAATTTTCTAAAGGAATAGAAACTTATAAAGACAACGCTTCTAAATTATTTACAGCCTATAATTCCATAGATAAAGGGATAAATTCATGTTTAACTGGTTCAACAAAGCTAAAAGAAGGATTAGCTGCAGGTAATGAAGGTTTAACTAATCTAAATAATTCTACAGCAAATTTAGATACAATAGCAGCTCAATTAGATGCAATGAGTGCTTCAGTTGCAAAGGTTAATCCTGAATTAGCAAATAATATTGCAAAGGCAAGTGGTGGAATTAAAGCTGTATCTCAGGGACAAAAGGATGGCATAGGAAAACTACAACAAGGAATGAAAGGTGCTTCTATTGGTGCAGGTGACCTTGAAGAAGGATTAAATGGATTATCTAAGGGGTCAAATGAGTTTAAAAATAAAGGGCAACTTTTATTACAAGGTACTAACACTTTAAAGGAAAGTTCAGCAAAACTTAATGGAGCTTCAACAGAGTTGTATAATGGAAGTACAGCACTATCTCAAGGAATTGGTTCTTTAGTAAATGGTACTAATAAGTTAAGAGCTGGAGGTTCATCATTATTAAATGGAAGTAATGAACTATATGATAATTCAGGGAAATTATTAAAAGGTATAAATCAATTAAAAGAAGGAAACACAGAACTTTATAAGGGTGTTGTTAAATTAAAAGAAGAAGGCTTAGATAAGTTAAATGAAAAAGGTAATACTGCTATAAAGGATATACAAGGGGTAGTTGAAGCTAAGGACGAGCTTGTAAAACTTTCTAAGGAATATGGTGCTTTTTCAGGTATGAATAATTCTATGAATGGAAAAGTTAAATTTGTTATGAGAACAGAGGAAGTTAAAGCAGAGGCAGATAATAAGGGAGATAAAGAGAAGGTAGTAGTAAAAGAAGAAGTTAAAGAGGAAAAAGGTTTCTTTAAAAGTTTATTAGATATATTTAAAAAATAGATTTATGTATAGTAATATTAAAAACAAGAGAGGTTCTTAAGAACCTCCCTTATATTTATATTTAAAATATATTATCAGTGTTAACTAATAGTATGTATTTTAAATGAAAGATTATTAAGAAAAATTCTAATAATAATGTAGAAAAACTTAGAATAATTTCATAAATGTAGGTAAAAATACTACCGAAGGAGGAGTATTTATGGATATTGTAAGTTTTTTATTATATTTTACATTTAATTTCTTTTTCTATGGATTTGTAGGGTGGATAATTGAGAATTTGTTTTGCTATTGTATTAGAGGTCACTTTCAAAAGGATGGCTTTCTAAGTGGACCATTTAAACCTATGTATGCCATAGCTATGAGCATTTTAGTAGTAATAGAATCTACTTTTACAATTAATGTTTATTATTTAATACCATTATGTTTTATAATTCCAACTACTGTGGAATATTTAACGGGAATAATAATGAGAAATCATTTTAACAAAAATTACTGGGACTATACTGATCTTAAGTATAATTTTAAGGGAATTATATGTTTAGAGTTTTCTATAGCTTGGACTTTATTAAGCTTTATTGGAGTAAAGTATTTGCAGGTAGTGATAAATCAAGCATATGAAATAATTTATCCAATATGGCCAATTTGTTCTACGATTTTACTAATAATTTTACTTATTGATGAGATTATTACTTTTAGAGAGTTTAGAGAAAAGGGAAAAATTATCCAAAATTAAATTAAGACATAGTAGTAGAATAAGGTCTATATTTATAAAGTATTATATAAACAGGTAGTTAGTATAACTGCCTGTTTATTTTTCAATAAATCCTAATAATAGTTTGTTTAATCTATAAGACAAAAGTATAAGTACAAACAAAATTATAATATATCTATAAATACATAGACAAAAACTTGAATATATCATATTATTATATTATAGAATAATTGAATAATATTTGATTAAGGGAGGTATTATAGTGGAAAAGATGGATAGATTTATTGATGATGAAGGTAGAATAAAAATATGGCCAAAGAAGAAAGAAGTAAAAATTGAGATTCTGAAATATTTAGCTACTAAGTTTAAGTATGACTGTTTATATAATGAGAAGGAAGTTAATGATATTATTAAAAAATGGCATACTTTTGAAGATTATTTTTTGCTGCGTAGAAGTTTAATAGATTATAAATTTTTATGTAGAAAAAAGGATGGATCAGAATATTGGAGAAATAGTGAGGAAACCCATGAATAATAAAATAGATATAAAAAAAAGTAATATAAAGAGTGTTGATACAGAAAATAAAGATATTAAAAACAGTGGAGTTTTAGAAGTAAAATCTAATGAAATATTCTGGAATTCAACCATGGAAGAGCTTAAAAAGGGATATATTCAAGAAGGAGATATTATTAAATGTTTAATTTGTAGTAAAACATTCCAAAATGGAAAAGTATATAGAATAGATGAAGAATTTTATGAATCATGGAAAGCAGCAGAGCTTCATATTCAGAATGCTCATAATTCCATGTTGGAATATCTACTAAATATGAATGGAATTTTTACTGGGGTTACAGATGCACAGAGGGAAGTATTAAAGCTTTTTGCAGAAGGTATATCAGATAAAGAAATAGCCAGTAGATTAGGAGTTGCCACTTCTACTATAAGAAATCATCGATATAAGTTAAGGGAAAAAGAAAAGCAGGCAAAGCTATATTTAGCAATGATGGAATTATTAAATGAAAGTACTAATAAGAAGATAAATAAATTAGAAGAGGGAATTATTTGTGATGCTCATAAGACTGCTACTACTTTAGATGATAGATTTAATATAACTACTGAAGAAAAGCTTCAAGTTATACAAAATTATATTAATGAAGATGGTAGTTTGAAAAGATATCCATCTAAGGAAAAGAAAAAGATTATAGTTTTAGAGCAAATAACAAGAAATTTTACTATAGGAAAAACTTATCCAGAGAAAGAAATAAATAGAATATTGGCTAGGATATATGAAGACTATGCCACTGTAAGAAGAGCATTAATTGAATATGGATTTTTAAGCAGATCTAATGATTGTAAAAAATATTGGGTGAAAGAATAAAATACTATAAGTGTGAATACTTTAAATTAAATTGAAGGAAAAATAGTATTTATATAGAATATACATTATTATTAGATTACAGTATAAACTTAAATAGAAGTAGATTTTAATTAGTAATTTATAGAAAGGAAATGGTATAGAAAATTTATATAAATTTATCTATACTGGGTGACAATATGAAAATAGAATTAGATGATAAAAATATACTTTATGTATTAGACAGTATTCATGGTAAATATATAAGCACAAAGTTATATTTTAAGGAGCATACCAATGAAATAGATAAAATAGGTATGACTACTCCTGAAGAATTAAAAGACTTATATAATAATTTACTTGAACAAGTACATGCTCAAGGAGAGTACAAATTTCTAGAAAAAATAAAGTAATGGAAGGTAGAGTTTCTATTGCATGGAAATAAGGTCATATACAAAGAATAAACTTTGTATATGACCTTATTTTACTTCAGGTAGGTGATTCCAATATCTGGTGGGCATACTTCTACGTGTTAATTTAAGATTTTCTCGTTCCTTTATATTTATAGCATTGTAGAATTCTTTCCAAAGGCTTTCAAAATTATCATTAAGAGAGGAAGTTTCTAGATATTCACCATTAGCTTTAGAAAAAGATGAGATAATACCGTCTTTTTTATTATATATTAAAGCAAGCTCTCTCTTTATATCATGAATTATAAAATTTTGGTCAGAAAATCTTTCTATAAAATGAGTCTGGATAAGGGGAAGAATATTATGATCAGGCTCTATAACTGAGTAAAAGGTAAAGGGAGCTATTTCTTTAAATCTAACAAATCCAGTAAATCTATGAGCTTCTAAAGAGACTCTTCTGCAATATTTATCTACAGTTAAGATAATGTCATTATTTTTAGCTAAATTAATGCTATCTCCAAATTTGTAACAAAGTTTAATGTATTTAAATATTAAATCCTCAGAAGAGGGGAGAGCACTTAAATATAAATAGTATATATTTTTAAGTGTTAAGTAGCTAAGGTTATCTTTTATACTAGAATATACTCTATTAAATTTGTCTTCTTCAGTAGTTATTTCTTCTGTTGTTGTAATTAAGCTAGGAACATATGAGGAAGACTTGGTAATTTTCACTTCCTCTTTATAACTATAGGCATAGAAAATTGTAGTTAAAAGTCCCTCAAAGGAACCATCGTATAAAAATTCTTTCATGTTGTAACACCACCTATAACTTTATTATATTTATAGTTCTCCAGTTATATAGGAACCTCTATCCTCTAGAAGTAAAGTTTTATCTAAGGAGTTTATATCATCTTGGGAGGATGAGGATAATATAAGTTTATTATATTCATTACCTAAAATTGGTATAGAACTGTTATTATAGTTAAAGCCAAGAAAGCTTAATTGTTCATACCTTTCATTTTCAATATAGTTTAAGTCAATTTTAGGTTTTAGCACAGATCTTACTTTTTCTTCATCTAAATCCACAGAACCGTAATACTTACCCTTACATATTATAAAGTATTGAGCTCGTTTTAAAACAACTCCTAATTTTTTTAAATCCTGAAAGGTGAGAAAACCAATTCTTCGAGCACTAATTATCTTTTTAGCGCCTCGAATACCTATACCAGGTATTCGAATTAATAGTTCATAGGAAGCTGTATTAATTTCTAAAGGAAAGATATGAAGATTATTTAGAGCCCAATTAGTTTTAGGATCAAAATTTATATCAAAATTTGGATTTTGTTTATTAAGAAGTTCTTCAGCTTTAAAACCATATACCCGTAGTAACCAATCTCCTTGATAAAGTCTATGCTCTCTAAGGGTAGGTGGGGTTTTGAAATTGGGTAAATTTTTACCATTATTCACTGGAATGTAGGCTGAATAATAGACCCTTTTTAGTAAGAAGTTGTTATATAGATTTTCTGTAAGATTTAAAATATCTAAATCATCTTCTTTAGTTGCACCTACGATTAATTGAGTGCTTTGTCCACCAGGTACAAATAAAGGAGCTTTTTTAGACAGCTTTCTCTCTCCATTACTTATAATTATGTTATTTTTTATGGATTTCATAGGGGTAAATATATCCTGTTTATTTTTTTCAGGGGCTAGAAGTTTTAGGGAATTATTAGATGGAAGTTCAATATTAACACTCATTCTATCTACATATTGGCCAGCTTCTTTTATTAGATCTTCATCAGCTCCTGGAATAGCTTTAAGATGAATATATCCACGAAAGTTAAAATGATTTCTTAGCCTTTTTACAACTGATGTTAATAGTTCCATAGTGTAATTAGGATTTTTAATTACTGCTGAGCTTAAAAATAATCCTTCAATATAGTTTCTTCTATAAAAGTTCATAGTTAAGTTTATCACTTCATCTACGGTAAAGGCAGCTCTTTCTACATCATTAGTCCGCCTATTAATACAATAGGCACAATCGTATATGCAGTAATTAGTTAATAAAATTTTTAAAAGAGATATACATCTTCCATCTGGAGTAAAGGAGTGACATATACCACTAGGAGCAGAAGAACCTAAAGCACCTTTGATTCCTCGACGATTAGAACCTGATGAGGAGCATGATACATCATATTTTGCTGCCCCACTTAATATCCTAAGCTTTTTACTAATCTCCATTTAAACTCACCTTCTACAATAAAATAGATAATCCATATAAGAATTATAACAGAACATTTGTTCGAGGTCAACAAAATAAAATTTATTTTTTGTAATATAGTGTGACTTATTTGAAGCATCATACATAACATAAAATATAGCAAGAATTATGGAGTTATTAAATGAACAATTGTAAAGATAACTATAATTGTAAGGATAAATGTGATTGCAATGACAATTGCAACGATGATTGTAAATATGATTGCAATTATGAGTGCGATTGTGATTGTGATTGTGATTCCACTGACGGTGGAGTAGGTGGAGTTGTTGATGCGAAGGAAGTTAGATGTCAAAGAAAGGAAGATAGACTACTAATATTAATATTAATACTTCTTTATTGTCAAAATGTATATACAAACTCTCAATACTATAGATGTATTAATAGTCAAATGCTAAATTACATGATGTGCTCAAATCGTCAGTTAATGTGTACAATTTTATGTATGTCTCAGAACTTAGTAGATAGCATAGTAGATTGTTGTGCTAATCAAAGAAATCGTAAATAAGAGCAGAGTAATCTGCTCTTTTACAATTGGTTAAAAATATATGAAGTGTGATAAAATAAAGTATATATTTAAGAAATAAGGTGATGAGATGGATATGTACGAAGATATAATATATGGAGAGCTAATAGAGTGGAAAAGAGAAATGATGAGGAAACCTACTATTGGAAATAAGCTTTCTAAAAATATACAAGATAAAATGAACGGATTTATTCCAGAAAAATTTCATGTTATGGTTACAGAAGTTATAAAAAATATGGTTAAAGTAGTTATTTTAGGGTCTGAATATACTACATTGGAACCTATAACATATATGTCAATAATAGAAAGAGAAATGTTAGTAAAGGAAAAGATTCAATTATATAGAAAGGTAGCAACAGTAAGTGGAGCTAGCACAGGATTTGGTGGTTTTTTTATAGGGCTAGCTGATTTTCCTATTTTGCTAAGTATAAAAATTAAGCTGTTATATGAGATTGCTAGTATATACGGTTATGACACAAAAGATTATAGAGAAAGATTACATCTTCTTTACATATTTCAAATTGCTTTCTGTAGTGATAAAAGAAGAGTAGAAGTATTTCACATATTAAATAATTGGAAATCCTATTCAGATAAGTTGCCTTTGGATAAAGAAAACTTTGATTGGAGGATCTTTCAACAGGAGTATAGGGATTATATAGATTTAGCTAAGTTTTTTCAGCTTGTACCAGTTATAGGAGGAGCAGTAGGAGCTGTAGCTAATTATAAGTTAGTAGAAAAGCTAGGTGATACTGCTATGAATGGATATAGATTAAGGTATTTTCATTAGAGCAGCAAAATTTACAATTCTAATTTCAATAAAATATCTTAAGAGAACACCTCTTAAATATTATATTGTTGTAGCATAGTTTAAGTTAAAGAAAAAAAAGTCGGAATGTGAAGTTTAATCTACATCCCAACTTATTTTAAAACTCCCGCTATGATCTCCTTCAACTTGTATTTTATATTTCCCATCATGAGGTATGACTATAGTTTGAATTAAAGAATTATCTATGTTTTCAGTTTTATATAATGTGTGATCATCCTCATCAATTAGCAATATAGCCAAGTTTCCACTTTCATTTTCAACCTTTATATTAAGAGTTAACTGGTCATCCATGTCTAACTTAAGAATTTTATATTTATAACCCTTAAAGCTTTTGTAGGTCATTTCTATAGAACTATCTGAAGAGTGTTCCTTAGCTTTACTAGTTTTGTAGTTGCCATCAGTGGTTGAACATTTGTTGAGTAGCACAATAGTAATTAATATACATAGGAGTAGTAGGAGTTTAGTTTTTTTAGCCATAAATAACCTCCACATACACATCTAATATATTATATAAAAATAATAAAGAATTATGCCTAAATTATCTATAAATTATATTTTTAAATTTTAAGAGAGCCATTTACTAAAAGTACATAATATACTTTAAAAGAAACATATGTACTATATATTATCTATATAAATCATAGTATATGTAGACAAGATAATATATAATTTAATATAAATACAAACTTGTTTTCATATTAAATGTTAATAAAACGGAGGTTTTTAATGATTAATGAAAAAAAAGAAATAACTAAAAAGGGAAATAAAAAGAAAGGCAACTTTTTATCTGGGCTTATGTTTTTAGTAGTTTGCGGAGCTATTGGAGCTGGTATAGGGTTTTTATCTGCAAGTTACTTTAAAGGTTTTATGAATACCTATATCAAAAGTGATAATTTTCTTTTTGAATTACTTAAATACTATGGACTTATACTAATATTTTTCTTAGGGTATATAATTCATATTATTATTCATGAAGCAGGACATCTTTTATTTGGATTTATGACAGGATATTCTTTTGTATCCTTTAGGATAGGATCTTTAACTATAATTAAAGACAAAGATAGAATAAGCTATAAAAAGTTTGGTATACCAGGCACAGCAGGTCAGTGTCTTATGATGCCTCCAGAAATAAAGGATGGAAGATATCCCTTCATAATGTATAACTATGGCGGAGGAATAATGAATTTAATAGTAGCAGGAGTGGGGATACTACTAGTTGTTTTAATAGAAGGAATTCCTGTTTGGATTTCAACAATACTAATATTGATTAGTGGAGCAGGTATATTTGCAGCCCTTACTAACATAATTCCTTTAAAGGTTGGAGGAATTTCTAATGATGGATATAATGTTATATCCATGTTGAAAGATGAAGATGCAAGAAGAGGGTTTTATTTACAGCTTAGGGTTAATGGATTACAATCACAAGGAATGCGAATTAAAGATATGGAATTGGAAGAATTTAAGTTAAATGAAGGAAGTAACTTAGTGAATCCACTTAATTCTTCACTTAAACTTATGGAGTACAACTGGTATTTGGATAATATGGACTTTGCAAGGGCAAGAAGGTGTATTGAAGATTTTACGCCATGGCTTAATAAGATAATCCCATTGTATAAGAATGAAATAAATTGCGAAAAAATTTTTTTAGAACTCATAGGTGATTGTAATAAGGAGTTTATTGATAGCATATATGATAAAAATCTTAAAAAATATATAAAAGCTTCTAAATTTATGATAGGAAAAAAGAGAATAATGATGGCTTATGAAGCTTTCTATAATAATAATAATGAAAAAGCATTAGGTTATTATGAAGAGGCCATAAAGCTATCTGAGAAGTATCCAGTTAAAGGGGATGCAGAAATGGAGTTAATGTTAGTAAATTGGATTAAGGAGATGAAGAATATTTAATCCATGACTACCAGTTCAAGTGGAGTTGAAAGCTATGTCTATATAAGATGTAGCTTTTTCTGTTGTATTTATAGAAAAAGAATAAAATTGGAGATAAAAGTTTTAATATTTAGAAAATAATGCAGTTACATTTACAACGTAATGTGATAAAATATACAATATAGATATAAAACTTTTTCTAAGGCTATTAATAAAAAGAGGGGGATACTTATGGCTTTAAAGAGGAATGTGGAAGTAACCTGTCCAAATTGTTTGATAAAAAGCAACATTAAGTTATGGAATAGTATTAATGTAACTATAGATGAAAGAATAAAAGAGAAAGTATTAGATAATGACTTTTTTAAATTTAAATGTCCTATATGTGGACATGTATCAACCTTTGAATATGATTGTTTGTATCATGATATGAATAAAAGAGAGATGATATATTTAATAACAAATTATAGTAGAGATAACGATGAATTAGCTAAAGAGCTAGAAGCATTATCAGATGAAATCTTGCCTCAATTTGGTAATGATTATAAACTTAGAATTGTAACTAGTAACTATGATTTAATAGAAAAAATTAAAATTTTAGACTGTAATTTAGATGATAGAGTTATGGAAATATATAAATTATATTATATTACTAATTTAGTAGACACTAATTTGGATTTTTGTACTAAAAAGATATATTTTGATTATGATATTATTAAAGATAGTATGATTTTTATACTTATAGATGAAAAAGGGGAAACACCATTGTACAATATAGATATGAAAATATATAATTTTATAAGAGATAAATACTTAAATAATATAGAGAAAAAGGTATACAAGGGTTTTCAAGTTATTGATGAACAGTGGGCAATTGGGATTAATGAATATAATAATTAATGATTTAGTATAATTAAGGCGGTATAAATACCGCCTTTTTATTATTAATTCTTCAAAGATATTTAAAAAATGTGGAAAATTATAATGAAAAACATTCAGATATTCATAAATCTTATAAAATTATTTTTAGTAATTTTATCTATGGATATTTTTACAAAAATCCTGAAATCCAGTAATATTCTTATTTTGGGTTTGGTTAATAAATCCATTATGGATAATGGTTACCTTTGGAGGATAATGTATCATTCATTAGAAATTATCAACCATTATAAAACTAAAATTTATATGTTATAAATATAGGACAAGGTGGTTAGACGTAAAAGTACATTAACTACTAGAAAAGTGGACAAGTTATTAAGTCCAAATATAGGAGGAATGGAAATGAAATCGAGAACATTATCAATATTAACATTATTATTAGTAGGAAGTACATTCGTAGGTGGAGTACAAGCTGAAGCTGCTGTAAAGACTAGAAGTCAAGTGAAAACTGTGAGTTATAGAACTATAAGTAACAATCAATATGGCAATGTAGATTATACTAAATTTATGAGTGGAAACTTTACAACTGACTTTGAAGCTATGAAAAAGATTATAATAAATCAAAATAATTGTACTACAGTACCAAGTACACCGTCAAAAGACCAAGTAAAGGAACCAGTAGTGGAACAACCAACAACAGAACCAACTACCAAGCCAACGACACAACCAACAACAGAACCAACTACCAAGCCAACGACACAACCAACAACAGGACAGGATACGGCAACTAAAACTCCTGTTACTGAAGCACCAGTTGTGCCTGAAACACCAGTAGTACCAGAGGCACCAGTTGTTAATGAGAAGTTTATGGCTCAAGTTGAACAAGCTATATTTAATAAAGTAAACGAAGAGAGATCTAAAGCTGGAGTAGCGCCTTTAACTTATAACAAGACTATGGAAAAATATGCTAGAATTAAATCTCAAGATATGGGAGATAAAAATTATTTTAGTCACCAAGACTTAAGTGGAAATCTTATAACAACTAAAATGAAGGCTGATGGAGTTTCATATAGAGCTTGGGGAGAAAATATAGCATATATAGGGGGCGTATCTGACCCAACTGCATTAGCTAATCAATTTATGACTAACTGGATGAATTCAGAAGGTCATAGAAAAAATATACTATCAACTAATTTTGAAAGTATAGGTGTAGGTGTATATAAAGCTGGTAATAGAGTTTATGCAACTCAAGAGTTCTATAAATAATAACAGATAAATTTTAAAAATCAAATATACATTTTCCCATAAAATTAAAAAATGTCCCTTATTGCAGATAGTAAAGCTGCAATGAGGGATATTTTTATTAACTTTAATTTTACTAGTTTTTATTTCTTGTAGTAGTAAATTCAGTATATTTCTCTATGAAGATTAATATATTTTACTATATAAATTATTAATTTAGGAGGAAGATATGTCTAGAGGTAGGGGTAAGGAGGATAAAAAGACAGCTAAGAATGCTGGCAAGGATAAGAAGGGTGACAAGAAAGTTAAGAATAAGAATGAGTTAAAGAAGAAAAAATAAACATAGTATTTTAAATCTATAAAAAAGTATAAGGGCTATCTCAAAGTTGAGATAGTCTCTTTATTTACTATAAAAAATAATTAAATTAATAAAAGTATTTAAATTTATACTATAACACATAATAAATATATATTAATTAATGTTAAAGGAAGGGATTTTATGGAAGAGAAAAAATGTGTTAAAGTAATACCTCTGGGGGGATTAGGTGAAATAGGTAAAAATATTACTGCTATTGAATATGATAAAGACATTGTAGTTATAGATTGTGGTATAGCATTTCCAGATGAAGAAATGTATGGGGTTGACTTAATCATACCTGATATAACTTATTTAATGGATAATAAAGAAAGAGTAAAAGCTTTTGTTCTTACTCATGGACATGAAGATCACATTGGTTCATTACCTTATATTTTAAAACAACTAAATATTCCGGTGTACGGAACTAGATTAACATTAGGTATATTAGGTAATAAACTAAAGGAACATTTTTTAGAAAATGAATATACCCTTAAAACTGTGGAAGCTGGAGAAACTATAGAATTTGAAGATATTAAAGTTGAATTCATAAGAAATACCCATAGCATAGCTGATTCTTGTTCCTTAGCTATACACACTCCTATTGGGAACATAGTCCATACTGGAGATTTTAAAATTGATTATACACCTATAGATGGTTTAGTTATGGATTTAGAAAGAATATCTGAATTGGGAAAAGAAGGGGTATTGCTTTTAATGGCAGATAGTACTAATGTAGAAAGACAAGGTCATAGTTTATCAGAAAAGTCTATAGGACAGACTTTAAATAGAATTTTTTCTACAGCTACTGGAAGAGTGATAGTTGCAACCTTTGCCTCCAATATACATAGAATGCAACAAATAGCTGATGCTTCAGTTAAGTACAAAAGAAAAATTGCCTTTAGTGGTAGAAGTATGGAAAATATATCTACTGTAGCTATGGAGTTAGGTTATTTACATATTCCAGAAGGAACTATGATAAATGTAGATGACATAAGAAATTACAGAAATGAAGAAATAACTATAATAACTACAGGTAGCCAAGGAGAGCCTATGGCAGGCCTTGCGAGAATAGCATTTTCAAATCATAGAAAGATTCAATTAGAGCCTGATGATCTTTTTATTATCTCAGCATCTCCTATACCTGGGAATGATAAGCTTATATCTAAAGTTATCAATGAACTCTATAAAAAAGGCGCAGATGTTATCTATGAAGCTTTAGAAGATATCCATGTATCTGGGCATGCTTGTCAAGAAGAGTTAAAATTAATACATTCATTAGTTCATCCAAAGTATTTTATGCCTGTTCATGGAGAATATAGGCATTTAAAACATCACAAAGATCTGGCTAAAAGTTTAGGTATGGAAGATAAGAATATATTTATAATGAATACTGGAGATATACTTCAGCTTTCTGAGGATGAAGCAAGAATATCTGGTAGGGTTCATACTGGAAGGGTACTTGTAGATGGTATAGGAGTAGGTGATGTAGGCAACATAGTACTAAGAGACAGAAGGTATTTAGGTCAAGATGGTATGGTTGTCGTAGTTGTAACTATAGAGAAGGAAAGTTATAGTATATTAGCAGGACCAGATATTATAACTAGAGGTTTTGTTTATGCCAAGGAAGCAGAAGATATGATCAATAAAATTAGAGATATAGCAAGAGAAGAAATTGAAAATTCTTTAGCAAATAATCAGATAGAATGGTATGTATTAAAGACTAATGTAAAAAGATCCATAGAGAGATTCTTATATGATGAAACTAAAAGACGACCAACTATATTCCCAATAATTATGGAAGTATAATATACTAATGTTTAAATAACGTGCTACAGATAATAGTTCTCTGTGGCATGTTATTTATTTTATAATAGCTATCAGTAATATTTAAATCCTAATTTAATAAATTTATACTATACAAATTTATTAAATTAGGAGGGGTATTATGGAAGAAAGAGTTATAAGTGTGAAAGGAAAGGGTAAAGCATCAATACCACCAGATACAATAGAAATTAATATGATATTAACTACGTTAAAACCTACCTATGAAGAAGCTATGAATGCTGCTAGTAGAGACTTGGATGAATTGAGGTTATGCTTAAGGAGTGCAGGTTTTGATAAAAAAGATATAAAGACTACTAATTTTAGAGTGGACACTAAGTATGAAAATATTTCTGATGCAAATGGAAATTATAGGAGAGTTTTTGTAGGATATGAAGTTACCAATAACTTAAGAATTGAATTTGAGCAAAATGCCATGATGTTAACTAGAGTCCTTAATGCTCTTGCAGGTTGCAAAGCAACACCTGAGTTTTCTATAAGGTATAGGGTTAAAGATGATACAGAAGTTAAGAATTTACTTTTGGAAAGGGCTGTAGAGGATGCAAGATCAAAGGCTAAAGTAATGGCAGAGGCTGCAGGGGTAAGATTAGGAAAGGTACTAAGTATAGATTATAGTGGGAGTGATATTCAATTATATAGGGATATTTATAGTATGAATAAGAATCTAATTTCTACAGGAGGAGCTCCAAACATTGATTTGCAGCCTGATGATATAGATGTAGAAGATACAGTGACTGTAGTTTGGAGGATGGAAAGTTAATTTATTATGGTATTATAAGAGTAGTTAAGCCTTAGAAATAAGGCTTTTTTTATAAAATCATTGAAAAGTATATGGAGTTATTGATACAATTATTTACATATAAGATAAAAGGGGGTAAGTGGATGAAGGGTTTTTTTAGAAAAAAGTCAGTTATCATTTTTATTATAGTAATTCTTGTAATAATAGCTGCTGTATTTGGGGTAAATTATCTAATGGATAGAAAGTCAGGAAAGTTAACAGCTAAAGAAAATCAACAGGAAATAAAATCAATTAATGAAGAGATATCAAAAGAAGATTCTAAGGAATTGAAGCCAGCAGATTATTATCCAGAAGCAGATGTTTATGATATAATGCATAGAATGGCTAATACTAAGATAATTGCAGAGAATAATAAAATTTGGGGAGAATTATCCATGGAAAAAGAAGAAATTCAAAATTTAAAAAGTATTGTAGAAAAGATAGATTATGAGGATAGAGAAAAACTGTTAGATATTTTAAATAGATGGGAAAAAGGAGATTTCTCTCAGGCAGATAAGGATCATAATTATGTATGGGAAAAGTTAGGTGGAACTATAGGACGAGCTGTAGGTATAAAAGCTGATTAAAAGGTATAGAATTTTTATTCTATACCGTTTAATATTTTTTCACTAATATGGCTAGAATACAAAGGCAGATTAGAATTTTAATTATATATTTAGATTAAATTTTATGTTAATTTCATATAAAATGTTTATAAAAGTTATTAGCTAGATGCAAGCTAATGAAAGTATAGATTAAATTTGATATAATAATTAGTAATTAGGAATTATTATATTAACAATAGTTAAGAAAGAGTGAAGATAAATGAATAAAAAAAGTCATCAAACAAAGTGGAGACGATTAGATAATACAGCAAAAATATTTCCTGTCATTGCTAATGAAAACTTAAGTAATGTATTTAGAGTGTCTGTCACTTTGAAGGGAGATGTAGTACCAGAAATTTTACAGCAAGCATTAGAAGAGGTACTTCCATGGTTTGATGGATTTAACGTAAGGCTTAGAAGAGGTTTTTTTTGGTATTACTTTGAAACTAATAAAAAAATGCCCATAGTAGAAAAAGAAGCTACTTACCCATGTAAGTATATAGACCCACATAGTAATCAGCAATTTTTATTTCGTGTATCTTACTATGAAAAAAGAATTAACTTAGAGGTTTTTCATGCCATTACAGATGGAATGGGTGCTATTAACTTTTTAAAGGAACTTACTTATCACTATGTAGAACTACTTAAAATCAAGGATTCCTCTAAAAAAGTTACAAGGAGACCCAGTAGTGAATGTATACTTGATACTGAGGATAGTTATTTAAAAAATTATAAGAGGTTAGCTAAGAAACCTTATAGTACTAAAAAGGCTTATCAGTTAAAGGGAGAAGTACTATATCTAGATACAGTAAGTGTTATTCATGGTTATGTTGACCTAGCAGGACTTAAATCAAAATGTAAAGAAAAAGGAGTAAGTATAACTAGATACTTATTGGCGTTATTGATATGGTGTATTTATGAGGAATACTTAAATAAGCAAAAACATGAAGACCCTATATCAATTAATTTACCTATTAATCTTAGATCTTTCTTTGATTCTACAACTACTATGAACTTCTTTGCTGTAACAGCCATAGAATTTTTATCTGATGGAAAAGAGCATAGTTTTGAGGATATTCTTTTTATGGTAAATAAGCAGATGGATGAAAATATAACTAAAGAGAAGCTAGAAGAAACTATTTCTTATAATGTATCCAACGAGAAAAAAACTTTAGTTAGATTTGCTCCACTAGTCCTTAAGTATATTGCATTACAGTTAGTTTACGGAAGAATAAGTAGGGGAAATACTATGACTCTATCTAACTTAGGATATATAAAGGTTCTCCCAGAATTTGAGGAGTACATAGAGAACTTTCATTTTATTATAGGTGTATCTAAAAAACAAAAAATGAAGTGTGGAGTATGCTCTTATAAAGATAAAGTGGTAGTGACTTTTTCCTCAGTGTTAGGAGATACATATTTGCAAAGAGCTTTCTTTAGAGCTTTAACTAAAGAAGGAATTGGTGTAACAATAGAAAGTAATGGTGTATTAAATGAAAAGGTGTAGAAGATGTCAAGTAAACATATTGGATGAAACCCATACTTGCCCTCTATGCAGGAGAGTATTAGAGTATGATGAAATGAATGAAGAATCCACAAGAATGTATCCTAATGTTGAGTTTGATATAGGTAAATATAACAAAATAAAAAGAATTTTTTTGTTTATATTAACTGTAGTTTCTGTAGTTTTAGGTTTTATTAATTATATTACCTACTCAGGAGTTATATGGTCTTTAATTGCGGTGGTTGGAATTATATATTTTGGAGTTACAGTTACCTATTCCATTATGAATAATGCTAATTTGGCTTCTAAAATATTAGTTCAAACCATAGGAGCTGGAATACTAGTTGTAGTCATTGATAATGTTACAGGATACATTGGATGGTCTGTGAACTATGCAGTCCCTGCAATGATACTATTTGCTAATTTAGCAATTGTGCTTCTTATGATAGTTAATCCCATGAATTGGCAAAGTTATTTTATGTATCAAATTGCTATTACTATTTTTAGCTTTATTCCTTTGATACTATTTTGGGTAAAATTAATAGATAGACCGTTTTTAGCTATTTTAACTAGTGGAATTTCAATTCTTATTTTAATTGGTACCATAGTTTTTGGGGATAGAAGCGTAAAAAATGAATTAATTCGCAGATTTAATACCTAGGAGATAGAAGATGAAAGAGAAAAAGATTAGTATTCGTGGAAATTTAGTTAGAGAATTAATTAATAATATTACAGATACTTCCTTGGGGGAACCAATTCAAACAGGAAAATTTAGAAAGCATCCTGTAGAACCACCTTGGAAGTGTCCTAATGGATATTTATATGAAAAAATAGAGTTAGATAATTTTGTTATGGAATACTTAAAGCCAGAAGAAAAATCTAACGGAAAAGTAATTCTGCAACTTCATGGTGGAGGCTACATTGGTCCCATGAAAAATGTGTATAGAAGATTTGCAGTAAATTATTCAGAACTAGGTAAAAATACAGAAGTTTTAACTATTGATTATAGAGTAGCTCCAGAGAATCCATTTCCGGCAGCATTAGAAGATGCAATAGCTGCTTATCAGTGGCTTATAGAAGAAAAAAATTTTGAATCAAAGAAAATCATGGTAGTAGGAGATTCTGCTGGAGGAGGATTAGCATTAGCACTGTGTCTTTACCTAAGGGATAATGAAATTTCCCTTCCGGCAGGAATTGTAGTTATGTCACCTTGGAATGATTTGACTCATAGTGGTACAAGTTATATAGAAAATTATGAGCTTGATCCTCTTTTTGGTAAGACTACAAACAATATGCTATATGATTCAGCATATTTAGGAGATAATGATCCTCATAACCCATATATATCACCAGTATATGGAGATTTTACAGGATTTCCGCCAATGCTTATGCAAGTGGGAACCCATGAAGTACTTTTAAGTGATACTCTTACCGTGGCAGAGAAGGCAAGAAATGAAAAGGTTAAAGTTAAATTGTCTGTTTATGAAGGTATGTTTCATGTGTTTCAAATGGCAGGAGATTTAATTCCGGAAAGTAAAGCGGCATGGAAGGAAGTTGGAACTTTTATAAATAAAATTTGGAAAACTAAATAGTGATAATAGATTTAACTATTTTGGGGAAGGGGAATAAATCATTGAATATTATTACTGTAAACAATGAAAATATTGAAAAGGAACATATTTGCTGTGCTATTGCTGATAAGAAAGGTGAATGCCAAGTGTCATCGAAGAAAGCATGGATGAAGGCTAGGTTCGCTGATGGATTGGTATTCAAAAAAGGTGATGTAAGAGGTAAAGTTTTTATTGAGTATATACCTGCAGAGAAAGCTTGGTGTCCTATTATTGCAGAAGAGTACATGTTCATTAATTGTCTTTGGGTATCTGGTCAATATAAGGGTCAAGGGATTTCGAATAAATTATTAAATGAATGTATTATATATAGTAAAAACAAAGGAAAAAAGGGATTAGTAATCCTATCTTCAGATAAAAAAAGATCCTATTTAGCAGATAAAAAATATCTGATTCATAAGGGGTTCTTAATTGCAGATAGAGCAGAGCCTTATTATGAACTGTTATATTTACCTTTTAAAGATGGAGAAAGTAAACCTTCATTTAAGTCATGTGCAAAGGAAGGTAAAATAGATGAAATGGGATTTGTACTTTATTATAGTAATCAATGTCCTTTTACAGCTAAGTATGTGCCTCTTGTTGAGGAAATTGCTAAAAGTATGAATATTAATATGCAGGTTAAGAAATATGAAACTAAAGAAGAAGCTCAAAATTCACCAACACCATTTACTACCTATAGTTTATTTTATAATGGAGAATTTATTACAAATGATATCTTAAGTGAGAAAAAATTTATTAAAATATTAGAAGAAAATCAAGATTACAGTAAAGTAGAGGTATAGAATAAATGGCATTAAGAAAAATTAGACTTTCAAATGATGAGATATTAAGAAAAAAAAGCAAAGTGGTTGAAAAGGTAGATGATAGAATTAGATTAATCTTAAATGATATGGCAGATACTATGTACAATACAGAAAATGGTGGTGGCTTAGCTGCTCCACAGATAGGAATATTAAAAAGATTAGTTGTAATGGATATGGGACAAGGATTGATAAAATTAGTTAATCCAAAGATAATCTACAAAGAAGGGGAACAAAATGTGGTAGAGGGTTGCTTAAGTATACCAGATACTTGGGGAAAACTAAAAAGACCAGCAAAGGTTATAGTGCAAGCCTTAGATGAAAATGGTGAGGAGGTTACATTTACCGGTACAGGTGACTTAGCAAAATGTTTCTGTCATGAGATTGATCACTTAGATGGAATACTCTTTACGGATCTTGTAACAGAATACATTAGGTAATTATCTTTTAAAATAAAAGTATCCTATACTATTTAAAGAATAATATAGGATGCTTTTTTAAATTATGTTATATAAAAATTATAATAGCCTTGAATGCGTTGAATGTGCAAATTAATTTATGTAAAATAAAGAATATTATAACAATATATTTTATTATGATATATAATTAAATAGATGTTTTATGGTAAAGAGAGGTACTTAATGGTGGATGAGCAAAATATACAGAATGAAATGATAAGTAAAGAAAAGTTAATAGAGTTTGTTGCTCCTTATTATAAAAATAAAGATATAATGCATGGCTTATCACATATTGAAAGAGTTCTAAAATATGTTGAAAGATTAGTGAAGAGCATTGATTATAAAGTTGATATGGATATTTTATTATATGGTGCATACTTTCATGGCTTTATATATAATAGTGAGAAAAATATAATTCAATGGTTATAGTCACAGAATATGTCTCAGAGTATGATAAAGAAAATTATTAATGCTTCAAGAGAATCACAAAAGGATGAGGAAGCTATCACTATAGAAGGAAAAATTCTTCATGATGCACACATGATAGAAGGTGGAAAAACATATTTAATTGTTAAATCACTTATAACAGGATCAGTTAGAGGACAAACATTAGAAGAAACGATTAAATATATAGAAGATAATATACTTGGTAAGGGTACTTGTTATTTGCCAAAAGCAAAAAAGATCTATCGGGAGCAACAAGAGTTTGCTAAGGCTTTTATTTATGATTTAAAGGTGGGTTTAAAGTGATAATTACATTGGGAGGTTTTTAATTTGAATTTTGAAGTTGTTTTAAGAGAAAAGTACTTAGAAAATCCCTGCTCACTTCAGCCAACGGCGTTATGGAAAACCATAAAGATGACTTCTGATTTTAAAAAGGAAATTAAAGTTAATAATAATGAAATTGTAAATCTTATTATAGAAAATGTGGATTTCAAGGAAATGATATTTGACATATTTTAAGAAGAAAATTATAGATAAGGCTTATTTTCAAAATTAATGAATCTTTAGTACAGGTGCTTTTATATAGCAAAATTCCTGAAACCCGCATGAATAGAACAACTATTTAACTATTTAACTATTTACCTATTTAACTAGTTTCATAGTTAAATAGTAGAAATTTTAAATAGTTAGGAGAATATTTATGTATAATATACGCTATGCTACTATTGATGATGCAAAAATACTAGGAGAAATTAATATTGGTAAGGAGCTAAAAGAGTATCGTTATGTAAAAGAAATTGAACAATTAAAGGAGGTGACTTTTAGGCAATGAGCCTAAAAATAAATTATGACAACTCAAAGAGAAAAAGTAAATTCTAGAGGTGAGACCTTGGAAAAATTTTTGGAAAGATATAATCCGGAGAAATATAAGAAGCCTGCAGTGACAGTGGATACTTTAATATTTACTGAGAAAAAGGTGCATGAAGAAAAAAATCAACTACAAATATTATTAGTGAAGAGAAAAGATCATCCTTGTATAGGTAATTGGGCAATTCCTGGAGGGTTTGTGAATATGGATGAAGACATAGAGGCGGCAGCTCTTAGGGAATTGAAAGAAGAAACCAATGTGGATGATGTTTTTCTAGAGCAACTATATACCTTTGGAGACGTAGGAAGAGATCCACGGGATAGGATTATAAGTGTTTCATATGTTGCATTAGTAGATTATGATAAATTAAAACCTAAGGCTGGAGATGATGCAGCAGAGGTGGCTTGGTTTAGAGTTGAAAAAAATTTTTTATATTCTAGTCAGGAAGAAGGTACCTATAGACTAATTTTTTATAATGATGAAAGAAAAATAAAAATAGAATATTTAGTATTAGAAAAGGGTGTTAAAAAAGGAAGTAGTAGAAGCAGAGAAGTATATATAAAACCTTCAATGGAAAATACAGACTTATTAGCTTTTGACCATGAAAAGATGATTAATTTAGCTATTAACAAGCTAAATAATCTTAGGTAAACTAATAAACTTATATTTTAAAATTGTTAAGCAAATGAGGAAAAAAATCTTTGTCTTGTAACACTTATTACAGCAATTTATAGTGCTATGTGATATTATATTACAAAATGAAGAAATAAAGGATTAGTAAGGAATGGTGAAGTCTTATGGATGAAAAATGGATTAATCAGTTATTGAGCATTGAGTTATTTAAAGATATTGAAAAAGAAGAACTTAAAAGTGTATTAAGTTGTTTAAAGTCTAGCATAAAAAACTATAAAAAAAGAGATATAATAACTATTGAAAAAGATAAATTAACTGGGATAGGAGTAGTTTTAGAGGGTGAAGTAAGTGTTAGTAAGGAAACTTTAGATGGTGATAGAGTTATGATGTCAAGAGTAAAAAGAGGAGATTTATTTGGAGAAATAGATGCTTTTTCTAAGGATGGATGGCTTTCAACTGTAGAGGCGTATACTGATTGCACTATCCTATTTTTACATCCAGATAAGATTGTAGGAGTGTGCAATAAAGCCTGTGAAGGACATAAAAATTTAATACAGAATATGTTACAAATAGTAGCTAAAAAAGCTCTTAGTTTAAATGAAAAGGTAGAAATTCTTTCATTAAAAAGTATAAGAAAAAAAATTAGCACATACTTGATTCAGCAATATAGTATTAATAACAGTCTTACCTTTGATATACCTTTAAAGAGAAATGAATTAGCTGAATATATACTTGTATCTAGACCTTCCCTTTCAAGAGAATTAATAAATATGAAGGAAGAAGGAATTATAGATTTTCACAGAAGCTCCTTTAGAATAATTGATCTAAAAGGTTTAAGAGAATGTCTAGGATAGCGAGTTATTCAAGAGAGGCTTTCTCAAAATAGAAAAATCTATTTTGAGAAAGCCTCTTTTGATAAATCTATAAATAATCATAAAATTTACAAATATCTAACAATGGTATCCTGAGATACCGAAATTAAGTGTGAAATTACATATTATATTAATATAGATTAAAAAAACCAATTGAAACAAAATTTAAAAGGAGGTTTTTAAATGAGTATGTTTTGTTATCAATGTCAAGAAACTGCAAAAGGTACAGGCTGTACAATAAGAGGTGTATGTGGAAAGACAGAGAAGGTTGCTAACTTACAAGATTTAATGATTTATTCACTAAAGGGAATTGCTATTTTTCAGCAAAAAGGATTAGAAAAAGGTATAAGATTTCCTAAAGCTAATCATTTTATAGTAAGTGGATTATTTATGACTATTACAAATGCTAATTTTGATGATTCTGCATTTGTTGAAAAAATAAAGGAAGCTATAGAACTTAGAGAAGAAGTTAAGAAAGAATTACTGGATAAAGGAATAAATTTAGGAGAATTACATGATGCTGCTACTTTTGTAGTACAAGGTGATTTAGAGCTTTTAGAAAAATCAAAGGCTATTGAAGTTGGAATATTAGCTACTGAAAATGAAGATGTACGTTCTCTTAGAGAATTAATTATTTATGGTGTAAAAGGTATGGCAGCATATGCTGAACATGCATTAAATTTAGGAAAAGAAAATGAAGAAGTTTATGATTTTATGGTAAAGGCATTAGTAGCTACATTAGATAATACATTAAGTGCAGATGAACTAGTTGCCCTTACTTTAGAAACAGGTAAATTTGGTGTGGATACTATGGCAATGCTAGATGCTGCCAATACAGGTGCTTATGGAAATCCAGAAATTACTGAAGTAAATATAGGAGTTAGAAATAATCCTGCTATATTGATATCAGGACATGATTTAAAGGATTTAGAAGAGCTTTTAGAACAAACAAAAGATACAGGAGTAGATGTTTATACTCATGGTGAAATGTTACCAGCTCACTATTATCCATTCTTTAAGAAATATTCTAATTTTGTAGGTAACTATGGTAATGCTTGGTGGAAACAAACTGAAGAATTTGAACCTTTTAATGGGCCAATACTGTTTACAACAAATTGTATAGTACCACCAAAGGAAAGTTATGCAGATAGAGTTTATACTACAGGTGCTACTGGATATCCAGGATTTAAATATATTAAAGATAGAAAAGATGGAAAAGCTAAAGACTTTAGTGAAATTATAGAACATGCTAAAAAATTACCATCACCTAAAGAAATTGAAAAGGGTAAAATTGTAGGCGGTTTTGCTCATGCACAAGTATTTGCTTTAGCAGATAAGGTAGTAGAAGCTGTTAAATCTGGTGCCATTAAGAAGTTCTTTGTTATGGCTGGTTGTGATGGAAGAATGAAATCAAGAAATTATTATACAGAGTTTGCAGAAAAATTACCAAAAGATACAGTAATATTAACTGCAGGATGTGCTAAATATCGTTATAATAAATTAAATCTTGGCGATATAGGTGGAATTCCAAGGGTTTTAGATGCAGGACAGTGTAATGATTCTTATTCATTAGCTGTAATAGCTTTAAAATTAAAAGAAATATTTGAACTAAATGATGTAAATGAACTTCCTATAGCTTATAACATAGCGTGGTATGAGCAAAAAGCTGTAATAGTACTTCTAGCATTACTTTATTTAGGAGTAAAAAATATTCATCTAGGACCAACACTTCCAGGATTCTTATCACCAAATGTAGCAAAAGTATTAGTAGAAACTTTTGGGATTGCAGGCATAGGAACTGTGGATGAAGATTTAGAAATGTTTTTAGGATAATATATGCCCCTAATTTACCCCTAATATATTTATCCTTAACATATAAATATTTCAGTGAAAATAAGGGTATTGACTTTATATATTAAGTTAATACCTTTATTTTTGTATATAAATTAATCTATATAAGTGAAATAATAATATAGAAATATATTCTAGTGTAATATATAATTTAAGTTAAATAATCTTGCAGAAGAGGACAAGAACTGCAAGGTTTAATGCTTTATAACTTGATATACTTTTATTAAAGGAGGGATAAATATGGAACTTTTAGATAAAATGAATAGAGCCATTGAGTATATGGAAAGTAATATAACTAATAGAATTGATTATGAGAAAGTAGCTAATGAAATTGGGTATTCAGTGCATCACTTTCAAAGAATGTTTTCTTTTATTACTGACATTTCAATGGTAGAGTATGTTAGACGTAGAAGGATGACTATGGCAGCTTTTGAACTGCAAAACAGCTCTATGAAGGTTATCGATATTGCACTAAAGTATGGGTATGAATCACCAGAGGCTTTTACCCGCGCATTTCAGAATCTGCATGGCATAACTCCTACAACAGCAAGAAATAAGGGAATAAGTCTAAAAGCATATCCACGTATATCCTTTCAAATTTCTATTAAAGGAGTAAGTGAAATGAAGTATAGAATTGAAACAAGAGAAGCTTTTCAAGTTTATGGCATTGAAAAAATATTTGACACGAATTATGATGAGAATTTAAGAGAGATACCCAATTTTTGGGATGAAGTATTAAGTAATGGAGAATGTGACAAATTAGCTGAATCTACAGGTAATTTAAATAATCAAGGGGAATTATGTCCAGTAAATGCAATATGCGAATATAGACAAACTGGTGGTACTACTTTTCCATATATGATATGTGCTTTAAAGAGTGATAAAAGTGATACCACAGGTTATAAAATAGTAGAGATTCCATCAGCTACTTGGGCGATTTTTACTTCGGAGGAATATGATATTGATGATGTTAGTACTGCTTTTCAAGATTTAAATAAGAGGGCACATACTGAATGGTTACCTACATCAACTTATAATAAATTAGAAGGTTATGATTTAGAAATGTATTATGAAAAAGAGAGTGGCAAAGGGTATTGTGAATCTTGGATTAGAGTGGAGTCTAAAACTGAATAAGGATATATAAATAAGGATCAGCTATAAATTTATAGCTGATCCTTACTAATTATACTAAAAGCTCTTCCATATTCCAAACCTGAGTTGCTAAATCTTTATAGAAATCAACTTCATGGCAAACTAAAAGGAGAGTACCCTTAAAATCAATAAGAGCTTTTTTTAGTTCAGCCTTAGAGATAGCATCTAAATGGTTAGTTGGCTCATCAAGTAAAAGCCAATTTGTTGGAGTTAAGGTAAGTTTACAAAGTCTAACCTTTGATTGTTCTCCGCCACTTAAAGTTTTTAGTTTTTGGTTCATATGCTCATTTTTAATACCACAACGACCAAGGGCTGCTCTTATTTCGCTCTGAGATTTTTTTGGAAAACAATCCCAAACTTCCTCAAGAGGAGTATGGTCTGAACCATGAACCTGTTGCTCAAAGTAAGCTGGGTACAGATAATCTCCAAGTTTTATATCACCATCTATTGGAGGTATTACTCCCATTATGGTCTTTAAAAATGTGGATTTACCTATGCCATTGCAACCTGTAATGGCAATTTTTTCACCTCTTTTTAAAGTAAGATCAAGATTTTTTATAAGTGGGTAGCTGTAGCCAATGGCTAGACTAGAGCTTTTCATCACAAGGGAAGCAGAGGTTCTTTTAAAATTAAAGGAAAAACTAGGTTTAGGTGAAATTATTTTTGGTTTTTCTAGTTTTTCAATTTTATCAAGAGCCTTTTGTCTACCCTTAGCCATTTTTGCAGTAGAAGCACGAACTTTATTTTTATCAATAAAGTTCTGAAGCTTTTGAATTTCCTTTTGTTGAGCAGTATATTCAGCTATATATCTTTTTCTTTCCTCATCTTGTAGTTTTAAGAAGTTATCATAATTTCCCATATACCTTTTTATAGAGGAAAACTCTAGATTAAAAATTACATTTGTAATATTGTTTAAAAAGCTAGTGTCGTGGGATATGACCACAAAAGCATTTTCATAGTCATGTAGATATTTAGATAACCACTCTATATGCTCTTTATCTAGATAATTAGTAGGCTCATCTAAAAGTAATATATCAGGAGCTTCAAGAAGTAGTTTTGCTAGCATAACCTTAGTTTTTTGACCTCCACTTAAATTTTTAAAGGGAGTATTCATACCAAGGGCAGTTATACCAAGCCCTTTACACATAGTTTCAATATGCTTTTCAATATTATAAAACTCACTAGAATCCAGCCTATCTTGAAGATGACCTAATTTATTGATTAATTTATCATAGTCATCTACATCTCCGGTAGCTAACTTATTACTTATGAGTAAGATCTTTTCTTCTAATTCATAAAGATTTATATAGGCTTCCCTTAAAATTTCTTTTATGGTTAAATTTTCGTTTATATCAGAATTTTGTTTAAGATATCCAATCTTACAGTAAGAAGCTTTAGTAAAAGTACCTTCATCGCAGATTAATTTTTCAGTTAAGATGTTAAACAGGGTAGTCTTACCAGCACCATTAACTCCAACAAGACCAGCGTGTTCGCCCTTTAGTAGTCTAAGGGACATATTTTTAAAAATAGTTTTATCTCCAAAACTAAAGCTTATATTTTCAATATTTAATATACTCATGTCTTTATACCTCCGTAAAATAAAAAAGGAAAGAGGCTTTGCTCTTTCCTTAAAATTCATGTAAATTAATGCAATGAAAATTATATTCTAAATCATAGTAGAGTAAAAAATTAGTTCTCATATTAGCTATAACAAAATAATAGTGTAGTGATACTAATTTAAATTTTATATGATTTAGAGTATGAAAAAAGAGTCTTATCCTGTAAAAGATAATTCTATTCAAATGCTTAGGTAAAAAAGGGCGCAGTTATCCCGTTATTAACCTAAAACACTTACAAGAACTACCATTTTACACAATTCGACTCAACCTCTTTCTTTGCATTAATTTATTTTAAATATAATAATATTCAATATATTTATTATTACATATATACATAAATATTATACCATAGTAGTTGAAAAAGTAAATACAGTAATAAAATAACTTTTACTTTTAAACATGCCTTCATACTAATCCTAGTAAAGAGTTTGTAATTAAGAGAATGAAGTGAGAAGTAGATATTATAGAAAATACTTATTGTAGGCATTAATAAGTACTAATAGGACAATTGTATAAATTAGTAAGAATTCAATAATAGCATAAAAGTACTAAATACTGCGGATCTAAAGCCTTAATTAATGTTTCTAATAATAATATAATAGAATTAAGAAATTTAAATAAAAATTTCATGAAAGAGGGATAATTATGAAAAACTTAGCATTAAGAGATGCAACGGAGGTGGATGCCCCCATTATCGCTGGTCTTATATATGATACTGAGGAAACACCAGATCATATTTGGGGCCAGGGCACTAAAGAGGAGATTTTAAATAGGATTCAATGGCTAGTATTAAGTCAGGAATCTAGATATTCATATTTAAATATAAAGGTAGCAGAACTAAATGGAAAGACCTGTGGAGCTATAATTCTTTTAAACAGTGAAGAAATATCTCATTTAGATACAAAAACTAGTTTTGAATTACTTCATATGATAAAAGGAATTAAAGGAAAAATAAAATTTATAAAGGACCTTATTTTAGGAATGTACTTAAAAGAGGGTGGAGATAAAGAGCTTTATATAGCAAACTTAGCAACTACTAAAAAAGTTAGAGGTCTTGGAATAGGAAAAGAACTAATGAAGTTAGCAGAAAAGGTAGCTAAAGAAAAAGGATATAAAGGTTGTTCACTGCTAGCTAAGGATGAGAAAGTAAGAAAGTTCTATGAAAACTTAGATTATAAATTTGAAAAAGAAGAAAAGTATTTTTCTCAATATTTATATAGAATGGTAAAAATGGTTTAATGTTATATATGTAAATTACAAGGACTAAATGTCCATGATATATATTACCTATGAAAAAAAGTCTTGTCATTTAGAAATGACAAGACTTTTTTCATTATATATTGTTTCTAACTTTAAATACTTCTTTATTCTTAATATATACTCTAGGAATTCTGGATTTAATTCTGCAAAGAATTTCGTAGTTTATTGTGCCTAAGGCTTCTGCCATATCATCAGCATTAAATTTTAAGTCTCCTTCTCCACCTAAAATAATAACTTCATCACCAGTCTTTATATTTTCTATGTCTGTTACATCAATCATACACTGATCCATACAAATTCTACCTAGAATACTAGCAAATTTACCATTTACAATTACCTTAGCATTTTCACTTAATGCTCTAGGATAACCATCTCCATAGCCTATTGGTAGTGTAGCTACAATAGTTTTTTTATTGGTTTTAAAGGTTTTACCATAACTTATATACATATCCTTATGCAATTCTTTTACATGGGCTACCTTTGCTTTCAAAGTTAGAGCTGGTTTTACTGAAAGGTTATCCTTAGAAACTTCTTTAGAAGGGTAATAACCATAAAGTATAATGCCTGGTCTCACGCCATTTAAATAAGTTTCAGGCATATCTATAATTGCTCCACTATTAGAAATATGTTTTAATGGAAGTTCAATTCCAAGAGCTTTTAAATCCGCCATAACCTTTTTAAATTTAAAAAGTTGTTCATTGGCATAGGATTTGTCTTTTTCATCAGAGGTGGAGAAGTGGGAATATATTCCAATCACTTCTAAACCTTCTAAGTTATAAACTTCATTTATAGTTTTAACGGTATCATCACCAGGGAGAAATCCTATTCTACCCATACCAGTATCTATGGCAATATGGATTTTAACTTTTTTATTAAAGTTTAAGGCTATTTTTGATAGTTCCTTTGCATAATCTAAATCATATACTGTTTGCTCAATATCATAATTTATTAGATCTTCGCCTAAGTATAAAGGAGTATATCCTAAAATTACTATAGGAGCATTAATATTATTTTCTCTAAGCTCTATGGCTTCTGTCAGCATTGCTACAGCGAGTCTAGAGGCTCCATTTTCTAAAAGGGTAGGAACAACATCTACAGCTCCATGTCCATAGCAATCTGCTTTTACGATAGCAATGAGCTCTTTATCTCCGACTAATTTTTTTATATTTTTTGTGTTAGTGGCTATTGTATCTAAATTTATCTCTGCCCATACAGGTCTCATTATTTTTTCCATTGTTACACCTCGTAATTTCTTTCATTATTTCTAGTAAGCTATTTTAGTTATATTCATTAAGAATTTACTTCGTTATATCAAGTGAAACTTACCTTATACTATTATTTTAGTATAATTACATTAAATCACAAGAACCAGTTAGTACAGGATTTATTGATAAGGTGGTTTACTTAGTTTTTTTATATTATCACCAATTATTTTTATTCCTACTTTGATATCTTCATCACTTACTCTACCAAAGCCGATTCTAAAGCAGTCTTTGCCTTTGCCACTATTTATATAAAAGATATCACCAGGCATAAATAGTACATTATCCTTATAACATATATCTAGAAGTTGTCTTGCATCTATATTATTTTTAAGCTTAATAAATATATGAAGGCCACCTTCTCCAGTAACATATTCATAAGGGATGTATTCATTTATCATTTCCATAACCAGATTATACTTATCTCTATAATATTTTCTTACATTTTTTACATACCTACTAAAGGCTCCACTTTTTAAGTAATAGTAAAAGGAAGCTTGATCAAGGAAAGAACAGTGAATGGTTCTACCTCTTTTTACACTTTCTAAAACATCAATTAAATCTTTACTAGCTAAAATCCATCCAATTCTAAGGCCTGGAAAGAGTATTTTAGAAAGACTGCCAATATAGATTATACTATTGCCCATGCCACTTAATGATGCTATGGGATCGATGGGAGAGCTAGAGTATAGAAGCTCTTCATTAAATCCATCTTCAATTATAGGTACAGAGTACTGTCTAAAAAGATTATAAATTTCTTTTCTTCGTTTGGTTTTGGTTACAATACCTGTAGGATTATTATAAGAAGGGATTATATATCCAAATTTAGGATTATACTTTTCAAGCTTCATTTGTAAATCTTCTAAATCCATACCTTCTTCATTCATTTTTACCTGGATAACTTCAATTTCATGGGCTTTCATAATTTTTAATGCTGTATTATGGGTAGGTTCTTCACAAAGTATTATATCTCCTTTTTTAGTTAAAGAACCTATAATAATATCAAAGGCTTCAGTAAAACCGTTAGTGATTAATATATCTCTACCTTCAGTATTAACTCTTTTTTCCTCCATATACTGAAGAAAATATTGGATTAAAGGGGCATATCCCTTAGCATATCCATAGTTTAATAGGTTTTCTTCCTCATAAGTCCAAGCATCTAAGAGAGCTCTTTTAAAGTCATCCATATTAAAAAGACTAGGTTCAGGGGCAATAGATTTAAAAGAAATCATATTGTTTTTATAGGGAAGTTCACTTTTAATAATATCAAGATCTCTAAGGGTATCAGCATAATTGCTAATCATATTCATAAAATTAATATTATATTCTTCACAGGTATTTTCAGTCTCCATTAAAATAAAGGTACCAACACCCCTCTTAGTAGTTATTATTCCTTTGCTTTCTAGTTCTTCATAGGCAGCAATGACAGAATTTCTACTTATGTTTAAAAGCTTACTTGCTTCTCTTGTGGAAGGTAGTTTACTATCTTTTTTTAATTCACCCTTTTTTATTCCATTAATGATATGTGTTTCTAGTTGCATATAAATAGGTTCATCCCTATTAATAATTAGAGTAGAAAATATCATATTTAACACCACCTATTTTTATTAATTGTATTCCTATAAAAGTTATCATAATAATACAAAGTAAAAAAGATTCAAGTTTGCACTGGTTATCTTTACAAAACCAAACAAAAGAATCACTTAAAAATAGTTTATTAGAAAAATAAGTTAGTTTCAATAGAAAAACAAGAATAATTGTTGTAGAATATTAATAGAAATTTTGAAATACTTAGGAGGACATCATGAATAGTTTAGTTATTGTATTTTTATTAGCAGTAGTAGGAGGGGTTATTGGATGGGTAACAAACATATTAGCCATAAAGCTTATGTTTAGACCAATTAATCCAATTAAAATTCCATTAATAAATTTAGAGATAATAGGATTAATTCCAAAGAGAAAAAATGAAATAGCACAAAATATTGGGGAAGTGGTGGCAAAGGAATTATTGTCAATTGATGATATAATAAAAAATGCAATCACAGAAGAAGATAAGGTTATATTTAGTCAGTTAGTCAAAAATAAAATAAGAAATTTAGTGGCAGGAAAGATGGATTTTGTGCCAGCACCCTTTAGGATCATGGTTCAAGGACCTATAGATAACATTATAGAGGAAGAAGTTGATGGGGCTTTAAAGGAAATGGAAAGTGAAGCTGTTAGTCATATCAAAGATAAAGTAGATATTAAAGAAATGGTTGAAGAAAAAATAAATGAGTTAGATTTACAAGAACTTGAAAGAATTATTATAAATGTAGCTAAAAAGGAATTAAAACATATTGAAGTTTTGGGCTTTATCTTAGGAGCTGCAATAGGTATAGTTCAAGGATTAGTGGTTATGCTCTTTAAATAAGAATATACATAATTATAGATAAGCAGTTGATATAAGGTATAAAATATGATATGTTAAATTAAGAATTTAATAAAAAATCCACAGAATTCTGTGGGAGAGGTTCGTAACCATCCCTCTATAAAAAACTAGGGAATAAGACTTATATGGTCGTGCTATACCCTTAGTGCGACCTTTTTTAGGTTGTATTTTTTATGCCTTGGGATGGAGCTCAAGGCATTTTTTTATGGTTTCATTAAGAAAGGAAGAGAAAAGATGGACAAGAGAAAAGTAATAATAGATTGTGATCCAGGAATTGATGATTCATTGGCTATAATTCTTGCACTAAAATCAGAGGAGATAGATGTTAAAGGGATAACTATAGTATCGGGGAATGTCCATGGAAAAAAAGGGGCAGAAAATGCATTAAAGATACTTAAAGAACTAAATAGGTTAGATATACCAGTGTATCTTGGGGAATGCGAACCTATGGAAAGAAAATTAATTACTGCAGAGGATACCCATGGAAGTGATGGACTTGGAGAAAGTTTCTTACCAAGGGTAGAGGAGGTAACCTATAAAGAAGGTGCAGTAAATTTTATTCTAGATGAGTTAAAATCAGAGGATATAACAATTATCGCATTGGGTCCTTTAACTAATATAGCAAAAGCTTTAGAAAAAGATTGTGAAGTTACAAGAAAGATGAAGGAGTTAGTTATTATGGGAGGAGCTTTTAAGAGCTTTGGTAATTGCTCTCAAGTAGCAGAGTTTAATTTTTGGGTTGACCCTCATGGTGTAGAAAAAGTCTTTAAGGAATTAAAAAGGAATATTACCATGGTGGGATTAGATGTTACTAGACAATGTGTTTTAACTCCCAATTATATTGAGATGATAAGGCAGTTTAATGAACCTCTTGGAGAGCTAATTGTAAGGATAACTAAATTTTATGTGGACTTTCATTGGAACCAAGAAAGAACCTTAGGATGTGTAATTAATGATCCACTAGCAATAGCATATTTTATTAATCCTGAATTATGTTCTGGAAAGGAATATTTTGTAGATATAGTTACAGAGGGAAAAGCTATAGGAATGACACTGGTGGATGAAGGGGATTTTTATAGAGAAAAACCAAATTGTCTAGTGTTAACAGAGGTAAATTCAAAAGGTTTTATGGAAATGTTTCTAACAAGAATTTTTCCAAAACATAAAGAAGATATAATATCAATTTTAAATAATTCTAAATATGGACTAAATTAAGAGGAGGAAGGTTAGAAATATGAATAGTAAAAAGAATAAGGGAATTATTTTTATGGGTTTAGCAGTAGCTATAAACTTAGTAGGAGGATTTATAGCATTATCATTAAAACTTCCAATTTACATTGATACTATAGGAACTATTTTAGTTTCAATATTGTTTGGACCAGTAAGTGGAGCTGTGGTTGGAGGATTATCATCAATTATTAATGGTATAACCTTTGATCCTATTTCATTTTATTTTTTACCAGTACAATTAGTAGTGGGGATAGGTACAGGAATGTTATTTAAAGGTGAGAAGGTTGGAGTTTTAAAGTCGATTTTAAGAATATTATTAGTTACAGTTTTAGGTTCAGCAACAGCAGCAGTTATTGCTTCCTTTGTTTTTCAAGGGATAACTTCCTCAGGTTCAAGTATTTTAGTTGCAATACTTAAAAACTCTGGAATTAGTATTATTACAGCAGTTTTTTCTACTCAGATTTTTACAGATTTATTAGATAAAGCTGTGAGCTTTGGATTAGTTTTTACAATTATTAAAATGTTACCATTAGATATTAAAAGTAATATTGTTGGGTATGAATAGTATGGATAGATATAATATAATAAAAGGGAAGAATAAAAGAGAAATAGTATTACTAAAGGCTTTTCCATGTGTTTGGGGGAAGTGCACATTTTGTGATTATATAGAGGATAATTCAACAAAATCTTCAGAAATCAATGATATAAATAAAAAGGTGTTAAAGGAAGTAAAAGGAACATATGGTACCTTAGAAGTGATTAATTCAGGAAGTTGCTTTGAATTACCTATTGAAACCTTGGAAAGCATTAGAAAAATAGTAATAGAAAAGAATATAAAAAAGATGTTCTTAGAAAGCCATTGGTGCTATAGAAGTAGATTACAAGAAATGAGAGATTTCTTTGGAATTGAAGTTATTTTTAAAATTGGAGTTGAAAGTTTTGATAATAATTTTAGAAATTTAGTGTTAAATAAAAATGCTAGATTTAAAGATTATAAGGAAGTTAGAAAGTATTTTAGCTCAGTATGCTTAATGGTAGGTATAAAAGGACAAAGTAAAGAAATGATTAAAAGAGATATTGATATAGTATTAAGTCATTTTGATTATGGAACAATAAATATATTTACAGAAAATACTACGGATATTAAGAGGGATGAAGAATTAATAAGTTGGTTTGAAAAGGAATATAATTTCCTTAAGGATGTTAGTAAAATTGAAGTGTTATTTGAAAATACAGATTTTGGAGTAGGGGATTAATTTTAAGAATTGCCTTATTAAAAGATAGAATATACGAGGTGAGCTAATTACTCACCTCGTATATTATTATATTAACGAAAATTCAATAATCTTATCTAGTAAAGTTGAATATTCCATGTTAGCAGCTTTTGCACTTTTGGGGAATAGAGAATTTTTGGTCATACCAGGTAAAGTGTTTAGTTCTATTACATAGGGTTTATCATTACTTACCATTATATCTACTCTTGCGTAAGCTTTACAATCAAAGAGCCTATAACATTTTTTAGATATTTCATTGATTTCATTTTCAAGGGATTCTGAAAGAATAGCTACTTCCTCTAAGGTATCTGTATCATTGTACTTAGATTCATAATCAAAGAAAGTTCCTCTATGGATTATAGATAGAATAGGTAATGTGTCACCATTCAATAGGGGAACGGTGTACTCGCTACCATTTATATATTCTTCTATAATTATTTCATCACCATACTTAAATCCTTCTAAAATAGCATTCCTAAGTTCTTCACGGCTATAAACTAAAGAAATTCCAATACTTGAACCACCACTGTTAGGTTTAACTATCATAGGGTATTTTAATTCTTCTATCTTTTTTAAATTTACACCTTCGTGTTTGTATAGATTAATTCCCTTTGCTATAGGGATACCCTCAGCTTTAAGAATTCGCTTACATTGTTTTTTATTCATGCAAAGGGCACTAGTCAAAGGATTACTTCCGGAGTATGGAATTCCTAAACTTTCTAAAATACTTTGAATAGTACCATCTTCTCCAAATTCACCATGAAAGGCTAAAAAAGCAAAATCTAAATCACGAACTTTATCTATTACTTCTTTTTTAGAGTTTATAATCAAAGGAATTACTTCATATTTATCATTATTTAGGTTTTTAATTATTTCTTTTCCAGATAAAAGGGATATTTCTCGCTCAAAGGAAATTCCACCCATTAATACGCCTACTCTCATATATACATCTCCTCAAATTTATATTCTTATACTATAATAATATTTCAATGAAAAAAAATAGAAAGTACCATTAAGTAATGGATTTTAGATAAGGGTGGTTTAAGAAGGTAGCTAAATTTTAAAATTGTCATTTTATTTGTATTGCTAGTACATAAATGAGTTTACATTATATTATAAATTATATGGAATATAAGTACCGCATGGTGTATAATTATTCTCAATATAGGAATATAATGGATGACGTTGGTGTATGTATGAACAATTTATATAGCAAACATGAATTACATCTAAATCTATCTATGGATAGGTAAAATAAGTGTTTAAAATATATCGATATTTTATATAGGAGGAAAAATGAAAAGAAAGATATTTATAGGAATATTAGTCATAGTAGCAATAGGGATAATATGTGTCATTTATCCTAAACAGGGAACTTTTGAAGAGTTTATTATAAATAGGTATAACATGGATGATTGTACTAGTGTCACCTTTTTTTCTTTAAAAGGAGGAATTGATTCATCTGAATCATGGAATATATATAAAGAAGAAAAGACAATGAAATTTATAGATTATATGAAGAATGTGAAAATGAAGGAAAATAGAAGTAGTGATCATGGATGGGAATATTTAATGACAATTATAGGCTCATATAAGGAAGAGGGTTCAACAGGTCCAATAAGAATTGATATAGCTTGGATTAATGAAAAAGAGATTATGATAAGTTATAAAGGACAAAAAAGAAGGTATTATAAAATAGTAGATGAAGACTTTAGTATGGACAAGATTAAAGTATTACTAAAAGATGGGTAATGCTTTAGGGCAATATAAATAAGAATTTGTTAGAATAGTCCTTAGTATAATAATCCAAGAATTAAGAAATAACTAAGAATAATATATTTATTTTTAGTTATAAGTCTTTGATTTAATAAGGGTTAAGAGGAAAACTAAGGAAAGGAAGCTTGTTAACATATGAGTACTATAGTATGTGATTGCGTAAATATAAAGAGAAATTTAAGCATGTTAACGGATTTTTACCAATTGACTATGGGTAATGGATATCTAAAGAAGGGGATGAAGGATAGAATAGCATATTTTGATATGTTTTTTAGAAAGATCCCTGATGATGGGGGATATGTAATAATTGCTGGATTAGAACAATTTATAGAGTATATAAATACTTTAAGTTTTACTGAAGAAGACATAAGCTTTTTAAGGGAAAGAGGAATATTTTCCGAAGATTTTTTGGCGTATTTAGGAGAGTTTAAATTTCAATGTGATATATGGGCCATTCCAGAGGGCACGGTGGTATTTCCAAATGAGCCTATAATAACTGTTAGAGGGCCAATTCCTCAAGGTCAATTAATAGAAACTATGCTACTTTTAACTATAAATCATCAAAGTTTAATTGCTACTAAAGCAAGCAGAGTTGTTAGAGCATCTAAGGGGCGAAATGTTTTAGAATTTGGTTCTAGAAGAGCTCAAGGTTATGATGGAGCATTATTAGGAGCAAGAGCTGCTTATATTGGAGGTTGTTTTGGAACTGCATGTACAATGGTAGAAGAATTATATGGAATTCCATCTCTAGGAACCATGGCTCATAGTTGGATTCAAAGCTTTCAAAGTGAGTACCAAGCTTTTAAAGCTTATGCAGAAGTTTATCCAACTTCCAGTGTACTTCTTGTGGATACCTACAATACTCTTAAAAGTGGTATACCTAATGCAATAAGAGTTGCTAAGGAAATATTAGAGCCTAAAGGAAATAGATTAAAGGGAATTAGGTTAGATAGTGGTGATATTGCTTATCTTTCAAAGGCTGCTAGGAAAATGTTAGATGAAGCTGGCATGGAAGATTGTAAAATAACTGCATCTAATTCCTTAGATGAATACCTTATTAGTGACTTGTTACTACAGGGTGCTGAGATAGATATCTTTGGAGTGGGAGAAAATCTAATAACTTCTAAATCTAATCCTGTATTTGGAGGAGTATATAAGTTAGTAGCTATAGAAAATGAAAACAAATTAGAGTCTAAAATAAAATTAAGTGAAAATCCGGAAAAGGTAACTAATCCTGGTTTTAAAAAATTGTATAGGTTTTATCATAAGAAAACTAATAAAGCAATAGGTGACTTACTTACCTTAAGGGATGAAGTTGTAGATGAAAGTAAGCCATATATTCTTTTTCACCCTGTTCATACATGGAAGAAAACTGTTTTAACAGACTATTATGTAAAAGAATTACAAGTGAAAATCTTTGATAAAGGACAATGTGTATATTCATGTCCTAGTATTCAAGAAATTAGAGAGTATTGCAAAGGACAGGTTGAAACCCTCTGGGAGGAGTCTTTGAGGCTTAAAAATCCTCACAAGTACTATGTAGATTTATCTGAAGAACTATGGACACTAAAATATGATTTAATTAATAAATATTCCAATGAAGAAAGTAATCCTTAGAAAGCGTTAATTATTAATATATAAATATAAAAATGACTATATGATATGAATGTCACATAGTCATTTTATGGCTTCATTTATTTATTCATTAAAGGTAAGCTATTTAGATTTACAGAGTCTTTTCTATCACTAAGATTACTTAGGGTTTCATGACCTTTCTCTGTTTTACCTAATGAATCTATTAGTATATTTTTAGAGTTTTGGGTTTGAATTGTATGTTGATCCTTAACCTGTTCTTCGTTGGAGAAATCATCATTAATTTTTATATGATCTAGATCTTTATTTAAAGTAGTTACATAGTCTAAATCATCATCCATAGAAGAAATAATATCTTTTGGCTTAAATAGAATTTCTTCAAAGTTATTGTTATATTTGCTATTCATTATGAGCCTCCTTATAATATAATTAGTTTTTTAATATGTTTTTAGCTTTTACAGCACATCCCTGAACACAAGGAGCTATGTATCTAAATTTAGGGTGAGGTTCTTCTGTAGCAGCTACATATTTCATAACTATGCTATCCAAATTAGATGATTCAGTAAGTTTAAAGTATAGATATTGTTTCCTCTGTAATTTATTTATTTTATTTTTAAAGTATGAGTTTACCTTCATCCAATTAAACTGTTTACTTATATTTAATTGATTGAAACCTGTAGCATAGGAACCAGGTTCAATTAAGATTACAGGAATATTCACTCTTGGAAGTTGCTTAAGTTCTTTATTTAAACAATACCCAATGGATTCAAGGGCAAATTTAGTAGAACAGTAGGGCGATAAAAATGGTATAGCCATGCGACCAGTTAAGGAAGATAGAAATATAATTCTTCCTTTTCTTCTTTTTATCATTCCTTTTAAAACAATCTGAGTCAATTCTATAGGACAAAACACATTGGTTTCAAAAGTAGCTCTAAATCTGTTTACATCTATCTCAGCTACGGAGCCAGAATCTCCTATGGCAGCATTATTTATTAGTACGTCTATAGGTAAGTCTCTTACTTTTTCTCTATCCTCTTTACACAATACATCTAACTTAAAGCTTTCAATGGGAAGTTTCCATTTTCTATTTAACATATTTAATTTGTATGCCTGTTCATCGGTATGAGTGGTTGCATAAACATAGTGACCTCTACTGGCCAAGGTTATAGCTGCTTTACGTCCAAGACCAGAACCACAACCAGTTATTAATATGTGTTTCAATATTATCACCTCTAGGTTAGTATGTGTTTTATTTCACTTATAATTCTTCTTATACAAATAATGACTTATGGAAAATTATCCATAAGCCATTAATCAATAATAGATTGTCTTATTTTAAAAAGTTTTTAATAGCATTTATAGCAACTTCTCTATCATCAAAATGAAATTTTCTTTTACCTATAATTTGATAGTCTTCATGACCTTTTCCAGCAATTATAAGCAAATCATCATCTTTTAGTATTTTTAATCCTTTTTCTATAGCATTTTTTCTATTAATAATTTTTTCATAAGGAGTCATTGTAGATAACATTCCTAATTCTATATCATCGATGATTAATCTTGGATTTTCAGTTCTAGGATTATCAGAAGTAATTATACAATAATCTGATAAAGAGCCAGCTATTTTACCCATAATTCCACGCTTGGTTGTATCTCTATCTCCGCCACAACCAAAGACGGTAATAATTCGTCCACAGGTTATTTCTCTTGCCATAATGAGGAGTTTCTCCAAAGCATCTGGAGTATGAGCATAATCTACTATTATATTTTTATTTAAGTTGTTTTTTATCAATTCAATTCTACCAGGAACAGGGTTAATATTGGGGAGTAGTGTTATAATGTTCTCAATGCTCATTCCTAAGGAATAGCATGCAGCTACTGTAGCTAATATATTGTATACGGTAAATTTACCGGGAATTTTTACATTAACTTCATTACAAGTTTTTTTAAAATTCACTTTAAAACTAACAGAATTCCTTCTATACATTACATCAGTAGCTTGAATATCAGCTGAATTTTCTATTCCATAAGTTAGTATTTTACATGGCACTTCTTTTATTATTTCTTTTGAAACATTGTCATCAATATTAATAATTCCTAATTTGCATTTATAAAATAACTTCATTTTTTCTCTTTTATATGCTTCCATGGTACCATGTTCATCTAAATGATCTTGAGATAAGTTGGTAAATATTCCTATATCAAAATCACAAAAATCTACTCTGTGTTTTGCTAGAGCAGAAGAAGTAACTTCCATAATGACACTGTTGGCATTATTATCTTTAAATTCTCTAAAGGCTTTTTGAAGTTCCAAAGCTTCAGGAGTAGTTGGAGTAGTTTTGCTAATATTTACTTTTTGATTGGTAAGTTTGAATCCTAAGGTGCCGATGACACCTACAGTTTTTCCAGTGGATTCTAATACATCTTTAATATAATGTGTAATTGTAGTTTTCCCATTTGTTCCTGTTACTCCTACAAGTTCTATTCCTTTTGAGGGCTCCTTATAAAATATATTACATATATTAGCCAAAGAAATTCTAGTATCTTTCACTTTTATCATAACTATATCATTATTTGAATAAATAATATCTTTCTCTACTAATATGGCAATAGCACCATTTTCAACTGCTTCATCGATAAGATTATGACTATCAATATTATTACCATTTATACATATAAATAAGGAGTTTGGCTTTATCTCTCTAGAATCATAACTCACGTTTTCGATGTTTATATCCACATATCCATTTATTAAAATGTAACTAATTTGATTAAGCAATTTATATAACTTCATAATTATTCCTCCGCAATTAAATAAACTCATAAATAAACTCGTATATTCTTATTATACGGAGTAGATTTCCTATAAATAGTGTTTATATTGCTTAAAATAATGCAAAAAGTGCTTATTAAAAAATGATTTAGTGTTAAATAATTATTCATTTGATAAAGTTACAACTACTAATTCAGGACGATTAAATATTCTTTGAGGAGCGAGACTATTACCAAGACCTCTACTAACTACTAAGGATGTAGAGGTTAATTTATGAATTCCATTAGTATATTTGGGGAAAAAGCCTTGATCTGGAGCTATAATTCCACCTAAAAAAGGAAGGCGAATTTGTCCACCATGGGCATGACCAGAAAATACTAAATCTATATTTTCTTTGGCATAAAGTGTAATTAGCTCGGGTCTATGAGAAAGGAGAATAGTAAAATTATTTTTACTTTCAGTTTTTAAATTCCCCAATATTTCATTAAAGCTAAAAGGACAGTTAGGGTACTCGTAATTATCTATGGGATTAAAGCATATGTCTGCTAGTCCTAAAAGAGAAATAGTAACACCATTTAACTGTATATTTTTATGAATGTTGTCCATATTTATGACACCATACTCTTTAAAGATGATTTTTAATTCATCATATAAATCTGATCTTGATTCATGATTTCCAGATACATAGTATACGGGAGCTATATCTACAGCTGATTTAATGTAGGAAGTAGCTATATTCATATTATCTTTATTTGTTCTTCGGCTATCAATTAAATCACCAGTAATTACAATTATATCCGGGTTAATTTCTTTAGTTAAGGATATAAGATTTTTTTGATTAGCTCCAAATTCTTTATTATGTAAATCAGAAATTTGAAGAATTTTATATCCATTAAAACCACTAGGAATTTTTGAGTTTACGTAATCTATATTAGTTACAACTATATTATTATTTTGCCAATAACAGAAAGTTATAATAAATATTAGTAAAATCATTACAATTATTAATTTTTTTATATTCATATTACACATCCTTATATTAATTATTAGCATGTTCTATTATATTAAATAGCAATTTTAAAACTAATTTATTTATAGTATACACAAATAAATTTCTTTACTAAAGAGAAATGTACAATATTTAACATATATGTAATAAGTGCAAAATCATAATAAGAACTCCTTTCATAAGTCTATTTAGCCTTTATTGATATTTCTATGGCAAAGTGATAGAATATGAAAAAATGGAGGTAATATTATTATGTATAGCTTTAAAAATGACTATAGTTAAGGAGCGCATCCAAGAATATTAGAGGCATTAATCAAGTGTAATATGGAGCAGAGTGAAGGTTATGGAGAAGATATATTTACAGCAAGAGCTATTAAGTTAATTAAGGAAAAAATAAGAAGAGAAGATGTAGATGTTCATCTTTTAGTTGGAGGAACACAAACTAATCTTACTGCTTTATCAGCATTCTTAAGACCTCATGAAGCGGTAATTGCAGCAGATACTGGTCACGTGCTAGTTCATGAAACTGGAGCCATTGAGGCTACAGGGCATAAGGTTATTTCTGTAGACGTGGAAAATGGAAAATTAACCAGAAAAAATATAGAAGCTGTAATAGAAGAGCACACTGATGAACATATGGTAAAGCCAAAACTTGTATATATTTCTAACTCTACAGAAATAGGAACAATATATAAAAGGGAAGAGGTAGAAGAGTTAAGTGAAGTGTGTAAAAAACACGATTTATATCTCTATGTTGATGGTGCACGATTAGGCTCTGCACTATGTTCTAATGAAAACAATATGAAAATCTATGAATTGGCTCAATTAGTAGATGCCTTTTATATAGGTGGAACTAAAGGAGGAGCTTTAATAGGAGAAGCTCTTGTAATATGTAGAGATACTTTAAAAAAGGATTTCAGATACCATATTAAACAAAAGGGAGCTCTACTTGCAAAGGGAAGAATACTAGGAATTCAATTTGAAGAATTATTTAAGGATAATCTATATTTTGATTTAGCAACTCACGCTAATAATATGGCACAAATCCTTAAAAAGGGTATTAAAGATGCTGGTCACAGTTTTATGATAAATTCATCTAGTAATCAAGTCTTTCCTATACTCCCTAATAAATTAATTAATAGTCTTAAAAAAAAATACTTATTTTTGATTTGGGAAAAAATCGATAAAGAGAATTCAGCAATTCGTCTTGTCACATCTTGGGCAACAAATGAGGAAAAAGTATTGGAGTTTATAGCTGATGTGAAATTATATAATTAATATATAAAAAGATAGAAAACTAGATTTAACTAGTCAATTCTGTCTTTTTACTTTTATAACAATATAAGTATTAGATAGATAGTTTGAAGTTGAGTAAAAAAGTAAGAATATTATGCAAAATTATGATACAATTATTACATACAGCACTAAGTATGTTGTATAAATGTAATAAAATTCATAAAAAGGTATTGACAGTTACCTTACGTAACCTTCTATTATATTAATATAGGGTAAGGTATACGATTGCTTTGGAGGGATAAATATGAATAGTGATGAATTTTATACCACTGGGGAATTTGCAAAGAAAGCAGGAGTTACCATTAGAACTATTAGATATTATGATAGCAAAGGAATTCTTAAGCCATCATATACTAATAACCTAGGATATAGATATTACTCTGATGAAGATTTTATAAAATTAAAAAAAATCTTAGCTTTAAAGTACCTGGGATTATCCTTAGATGAAATTATAAGCACAGAAAATTGTGATTATAAGAAAGAAGATATGATGAATTCTCTGAAACTTCAGAAAAGTATTATTAAAAATAAGATGAATAATATGAAGGTAGTATTAAATGCTATAGAAACAGCTGAATTTAGTATGAATGAGAACTCTAATATGAAATGGGAAGAGGCTATTGATGTAATAAAATCTTTAGAGAGTGAGAAGGAATTACTGCAACGTAGTAGAGATGCATCTAATTTAAATGAAGGTGTGAAGTTAATGGATAGATTCTCAACAAATAGGTATGGTTGGTATCCATGGGTATTTGATAATATGAAAATCAAAAAGAAGGATAAGGTTTTAGAAATAGGTTGTGGTAATGGAGTTCTATGGGCTAAAAATATGGACAATCTACATGAGAGTATAGAGGTTACGCTAACAGAGATATGTGAAGATATGATAAATGAAGCAAAGTTAAATTTACGAGATAATTCTAAAAGGTTTAATTTTATAATAACTGATTTAACATCATTACCCTTTGATGATAATAGTTTTGATGTAGTAATTGCTAATCATATATTATTTTTTATGAAAGATATAGATTTAGCTCTGGCTGAGATAAAAAGAGTTATTAAACCTAATGGAGTAGTATACTGTTCTACTATTGGAAGTAATCATTTAAGGGAGTTACAAGAATTAATGTTAAGCTTTAGTAGTAATATACGCATATATGAAGATAAGTTATCTTGTAAATTTGGATTAGAGAATGGGGAAAAAATACTTAGTAAGTATTTTAATACAGTAGAGAAAGTTTTGTATGATGATAAGCTTATAGTTAATGACACCAATAATATATTAGAATATATCTATTCTATACCTGGAAATATATTAGACATTATTGATTCTAAGAAAAAAGAATTTGAAGGTTATATAAAAAAAATAATTGATAAAAATGGAGAAATTTTTATAACCAATAGTTTAGGTTTGTTCAAGGCTAAAAATAAATAGAGTGTAAACTTTTACTTGTGTAAAACAATATTACATAATTTAATTTATTACTTAGGTTATGGGATATTGATATTATAAATAAAAAATTGTTAATTTAAATAAAGTATTTTTAATTAACAAAATGTTGTATAAGAAAGGAAAGAATTATGGGAATAAATGTTACAAGCGAAATTAAACCATTAAAAAAAGTCTTGTTGCATAGGCCTGGTGCAGAAATTGAGAATTTAACACCGGAATATCTGGAGAGATTATTATTTGATGATATTCCTTATTTAAAAGTAGCACAGGAAGAACATGATGCCTTTGCACAGGTTTTAAGAGACAATGGAGTAGAAGTTGTATATTTACATGAATTGGCAGCAAAAGTAATGGAAGACCCAGATGTTAAAGATGAATTTATTAAAATGTTTATAAAAGAAGCTAAAGTAGAGAGTGAACAAGTTAAAGAAGAATTATATAACTATTTAATTAGTTTTAATTGCAATGAAGAGTTAATTAGAAAGACTATGGCTGGAATTAGTAAGTCAGAATTGAAGAAAGCAAAAGCAAGGCATTTAGAGGATTTTTTAAATGAGGCATATCCATTTATTACAGATCCAATGCCAAATCTTTATTTTACGAGAGATCCCTTTGCATCCATTGGAAATTCAATAAGCTTAAATAGGATGTATTCTGAAACAAGAAATAGGGAAACTATATATGCACACTTTATATTTAAATATCATCCTGATTTTAAGGGAACTAATAGGCTTTATGACAGAGATTTTGATTATAATATAGAGGGGGGAGATATTCTTAATATATCTGAAAAGGTTCTTGCAATTGGAATATCTCAAAGGACAGCTCCACAGGCAATTGAAAAAATATCAGAGAGAATATTCTTTGAAACACCAGATAGCAAAATTGAAACTGTATTAGCATTTAAAATACCAAAGACTAGAGCATATATGCACCTAGATACAGTATTTACTCAAGTTGATTATGATAAATTCACTATTCACCCACAAATAGAAGGACCTCTTGAAATATTTGAATTAACTAAAGGGGAAAATGGAAAAGTGAAAATTACTAAGGAAAGTATGACATTACAAGAGGTATTGTCGAAATATTTAGAATGTGATGTAAAGTTAATTCGATGTGGTGGAGGAGATTATGTAATTTCACAAAGAGAGCAATGGAATGATGGCTCTAATACTTTATGTATAAGACCAGGTGAAGTTATTGTATATTCAAGGAATTATGTAACTAACAAGATATTGGAAGAGTATGGGATAAAAACTCATGTTATACCATCATCTGAATTATCAAGGGGACGTGGAGGCCCTAGGTGTATGTCTATGCCTTTGATTCGTGAGGTTTAATAACACAAATATAACCAACATTTATTGTGTATTTTAAATTAAATAAAAATATAATATATTTGTAAAATAAAAAATCTTCTTTAAGTATCCAATAATTAAATACTGAAGAAGAATAAAATAAAATTATATAAAAAACAACATATTAGGGGGAGTATAACAATGGCAATTAATTTAAGAGGACGTTCATTTTTAAAATTATTAGATTTTACACCAGAGGAAATTAGATATTTATTAGACTTATCTAAGGACTTCAAAAATTTAAAGAGAGCTGGAGTACCTCATAAAAATTTAGAGGGAAAGAATGTTGCAATATTATTTGCTAAGGATTCTACTAGAACAAGATGTTCCTTTGAGGTAGGAGCTATGGATTTAGGTATGGGTGTTACTTATTTAGGACCTACAGGTTCTCAAATGGGTAAAAAGGAATCTATTGCAGATACAGCTAGAGTATTAGGTAGAATGTATGATGGTATAGAATATAGAGGTTTTGATCAAGAAATAGTTGAAGAATTAGCAGCTTATGCAGGAGTTCCAGTTTGGAATGGATTAACAACTGAATTCCATCCAACTCAAATGCTTGCAGACTTATTGACTATAGAAGAGAAGTTTGGAAGATTAAAAGGAATTAACTTTGTATATATGGGTGATGCCAGAAATAATATGGGTAACTCTTTAATGGTTGCTTGTGCAAAAATGGGTTTAAATTTTACAGCTTGTGCACCTAAAGAATTATTCCCAGCTGAGGAGCTAGTTGAAACTTGCAAGGAAATTGCAAAGGAAAATGGATGTACTGTAACATTAACTGAAGATGTTATGGTTGGAACAAAAAATGCAGATGTTATCTATACAGATGTTTGGGTATCTATGGGAGAACCAGATGAAGTTTGGGAAGCAAGAATAAAAGAGCTAAGACCATATCAAGTGAATAGAACTGCAATGGAAAATGCTAAACCAGAAGCTATATTCATGCACTGTCTACCAGCATTCCACGATTTAAAAACTGTAGTAGGAAAAGAAATGGGAGAAAAATTTGGAATGACAGAAATGGAAGTTACTGATGAGGTATTTGAGTCAAAACAATCTGTAGTATTTGATGAAGCTGAAAATAGAATGCATACAATTAAAGCAGTTATGGCTGCAACTATAGGGCTATAATAATTAAACCCCTTCTTAAAATTAAGAAAGGAAGGGGTTTAACCTATTATTTAATTAGCTAAACAATAAAATATTATATTTAAGGCATAGATAAAAATATAGTAGTCTCAACATATTTTATATTTAAATTATATATGGGGTGAATTAAATGAAGGAACTAGTAATAGCTTTAGGGGGAAACGCCTTAGGAAAAACAGCTGAAGAACAATTAGATTTAGTTAAGCATACAGCAAAAACCATCGTTGATTTAGTAGAAGAAGGCTATAATGTAATTGTTGGCCATGGTAATGGTCCACAGGTTGGAATGATAAACTTAGCTATGGAATTTGCAGCAAATAATGGAGCAAATACTCCATTAATGCCTTTTGCAGAATGTGGTGCCATGAGTCAAGGATATATTGGATATCACTTACAACAATCTATTAGAACAGAGCTTATATCTAGAGGAATTAGAAAAAATGTTGCAACTGTAGTTACTCAAGTTGTAGTTGATGAAAATGATGAAGCTTTTAAAAACTTAAGTAAACCAGTAGGAATGTTCTATAGTAAGGAAGAAGCAGAAAAGATAGCTGCAGAAAAAGGATTTACATTTGTAGAAGATGCAGGTAGAGGATATAGAAGAGTAGTTGCATCTCCACAGCCGCAAAAAATTGTAGAGCTTGAAACAGTTAAACAATTAGTTGAACAAGGAACTATAGTTATTACTGTTGGTGGTGGTGGTATTCCTGTAGTAGAGGAATCTGATGGAGCTCTTAGAGGTGTTGCAGCAGTTATAGATAAAGATAAATCAAGCGCAAAACTTGCAAAAGATTTAGATGCAGAAATGCTAGTTATTTTAACAGCTGTTGATAGAGTTTGTATAAACTTTAATAAACCAAATCAAGAAGAACTATCAGAAGTTAATCTAGAAGAGGCTGGTAAATATATACAAGAAGGCCATTTTGCTAAAGGTTCAATGCTACCTAAGGTAGAAGCATGTATGGACTATGTTAAATTTAGTAATAATGGTAAAGCTTTAATAACTTCACTAGAAAAAGCTAAAGAAGCTTTACATGGTATAACAGGAACTATAATAGAAAAATAATCGAATTTTATCTGGGTAAAACTAGAGTATGAGGATTTAAAGCATCTGTGAAAGCTGTTTTAAGTCCTCATTTTTATATGTAAATTTTAGTAAAGGTGATATAATTCTTTTATAGGGTGTTTAACTATTTTTATATTTTTATATTCAGTGAAGGTTAAAATCTATGAAGCTTAAAGCATGTAGGGAAAATATTATGGTGAACATTAACTAAAATAATTTATATTGGAGGTATATGAATATGATTACTATTGTAGCAAAAAAGACTATAAAAAAAGATAAAAAAGAAGAATTTAAAAATTTATCCAATAAACTTATAGAAGAAAGTAGGAAAGAAACTGGATGTATAGAGTATGATCTTTACGAAGATTTAAGAAATAGTGATGTAGTTGCATTCATTGAGGTTTGGGAGAGTGAAGAAGCAATAAAGTTACATAACAATACAATACATTTTACTAATCTTGTACCAGAACTCGCTAAACTTCAAGAGGGAGAAACAGAAATAACTCTTTATAAAAAAATATAGATAGAAAGCCTATTTCAAAGATAATATTGAAATAGGCTTTATTATATTTGAGAAAGTATTCCTAAATTATAACTTGATGTATGTATAAAAATACATATTTTAATAACAGGCAATGGAATATATGAAAAGTTTAATATATTGAAATTTTTATAAAATATTCTTTAAAATGAAATGAAGTTTATTACATATATTATAAAACCTTTAAGTTAACCACATAATTATCCATTAGAACAGTGAATATTATAACAGTTATTATATAAAAATATATATATTCGATAAAATAAATATTAGTTTTCTATTGTAATTTTATTAGTTTTGGAATAAAGTAATAATTGCTGATAAATTTCTACGTTATATTAGATAGATACATAATAGAAATAGGGATTTGAAAGTAAAATTTGACTGAATGCTAATATAACATAAGTGGCATTTTAACGGAGGGGATTTATATGGATATTAACTTAATTGGAGTACCTCTTTATTATGGATGTGATAGAGCAGGGGTAGAAAATGGACCAGATGAATTAAGAGAAAATGGAATTAAAAAATTATTAGAAAATCATAAAAATAAGGTATATGATTTAGGTAATATTTATGTTAATAATACAAAGGATAAGCAACCTTTTGCGGCCGGAGTAAATGCAAAATACATTAATGAAATTATAGAAGTAACTGAGAATTTAGCTAATTCAGTTTATAGTTCCCTATGCGGTGGAGGTTTTCCTATAACTTTAGGTGGAGATCATGCTTTAGCTATGGGAAGTGTTGCTGGTTCAAGTAGATATTTCCAGGGAGATTTAGCTGTAATATGGATTGATGCTCATGGAGATATAAATACCTTTGAGACAAGTCCTACAGGAAATGTTCATGGTATGCCATTAGCTGCATCAATGGGTTTTGGAGATGAATCTTTAACAACTTTATATTTTAATGGTATAAAAGTTAAAAAGGAAAATGTATTTATAATTGGAGCAAGAGATTTAGATGAAGGTGAACTTCAATTAATTAAAAATAAAAATTTAACTGTTTGGACTATGGATAAAGTAAGAGAAATAGGTGTAGATAAAGTGTGTAAGGAGCTTTTGGAAGGTTTAAAAGCACGAGGAATAAATAATATTCATATTAGCTTTGATATAGATTCTGTAGATCCAAAATTAATAAAAGGAACGGGAACTCCAGTTCCAAATGGATTTAATATAAATGATGCAGAGAAGTTATTAACTAGTATATTTAATACTAGATTAGTTAAATCTATGGATTTTGTAGAATTTAATCCATGTTTAGATGATACTGATACTACGTTAAAAAGTTGTATGGCATTAATAAAAAAAATAGGTGAATTAATATAGATATAAAAATTAAATAATTAAATCTGTAGAAATGTAGTATACTATGTTTAATGATATATATTTATATCTAAGTTAATCAAAATAAAAATGGAGGTAATAGTTATGCAAGTAACAAAGGAAATGACTATTGGGGAAGTAATAAGACAAAATGAGAAAGCAGCAGAAGTTTTAATGAGTTTTGGTATGGGTTGTGTTGGATGTCCTTCAGCACAAGCGGAAACTCTTGAAGAAGCATGTATGGTTCACGGATTAAAAATAGATGACTTATTAAGTAAACTCCAAGCTATTTAGGAATAAAATATAAGATTTAAAGACGCTACATAGGTAGTGTCTTTTTTTATAGATTAATTTACAAAAATGAAAGGTGTATAGTTTAGAATTAGTATTTCTATGCATAAAAATTGCTCTTTTAAAAGATAATATATTAGAAAACTAATAATTGGAGGTAAATTAAAATGAAATCAGTACATTATAATGTTTCAGGATTAGTAAATTCAGAAAGTAGAACTAAGTTAAATAATTCTTTAGATAAAATTAATGGTGTACAACAGGTCTGTGTTGATATAGCAAGAGGTACAGTGGAAGTAAATTATAACAGTCCAGCAACTCCAGAAGAAATTAAGGACTGTATTTGTCATACAGGGTATATAGTAAAGTAAAAAAAGATAGAGCAAGAGTAATGGAGTTAAAATATTAATTTCTATATATAGATAAGGAGTGTTAAAATGGACTACAATTTTCCAATTGGGTTTAAGCCTCAACATCAAAGTATACAGCCAGGCATTGAAAGTGAAATGGAACCAAAACCTATCTATGAAATAGATGATTATCATAAAACTTCAGACAGATTAAAGGGCAAAGTAGCTTTAATTACAGGGGGAGATAGTGGTATAGGAAGGGCTATTTCTATACTATATGCAAAAGAAGGAGCAAAGGTATGTATAATTTATTTAAATGAACATGAAGATGCTAAGGAAACAAAAAGTCTTATTGAAGAAAGAGGAGGAGAGTGTTTGCTCATCTCTGGAGATATTGGTAATGAAGACTTCTGCAAGGAAGCTATAAAAAAAGTAGTACAAAAGTATGGAGTTATAAATATTTTTGTATCAAATTCTGCAGAACAACATGAGTGTCAACAAATTAATGAGATAACTAGTAACCAATTACATAAAACCTTTGATACAAACTTCTTTGGAGCTTTCTATTTAACAAAAGAAGTACTCTTTCATATGAAGAAGGGGGATTCAATAATATATACAACTTCTGTAACAGCCTATGAAGGAAATGAAACTTTAATAGATTATTCTTGTACTAAAGGAGCTTTAACAGCCCTAACTAGAAGTTTATCAAAGTCATTGGCTACAAGAGGAATAAGGGTAAATGCAGTGGCACCAGGTCCAGTATGGACGCCACTTATACCATCATCCTTTCATAGTGATAAGGTATCTACTTTCGGCAGTAATACCTTGTTTAAAAGAGCAGGTCAGCCTGTTGAAATTGCAGAGAGCTATGTATTCTTAGCTGGAGATGGGGCTTCATTTATAACTGGAGAAACTATTCATATAAATGGTGGTCAATTTATAACTAGTTAATAATTTATATAATTAAATTAAGTTACTTAGTTAGACCATGAGTAGATAATGTAATTATTGTCTACTCATTTTATTTTCATGAAATAAATTATAAAAAAACATAAAATTAACCCTGTTTAATTTTACATATATGGTATAATAATGAGTTGAGGCAAACTATTGGAGTATATCAAAGTGAAGCCATAATAATGTGAATAATTTTTGGGGGGTAAAATATGAGAAGTATAGCATTTATAGGAGGACTATTGATAGATGGATCAGGAACTGAACCTGTAGAAAATTCCTTAGTTCTTGTTGAAAATAAGAAAATTACTTATGCTGGAGTGATGAAAGAAATAGAAGAGAATTATGAAATAATAGATATATCAGGAAAAACTATTATGCCAGGGCTTATAGATTCTCATCTACATTTTAGCGGAAATAGAACAGATAGTGATACAGAGTGGGTATTAGAGCCTGTGATACAAAAGACAATAGTAGCTGTTGCTCAAGCTAGAGAAGCTTTGGAGCATGGACTAACATCCGTAGGTGAAATTTCTCGTTCTGGAATTCATCTTAGAAATATGATTGAAGAAGGAATAATACCAGGACCACGTATAGTTGCAACAGGTTTAGGATTTTGTAGAACTTCAGGACATGGAGATTCACATAATTTACCATTGAACTATAATGAAGATTCACATCCATGGGCAGAAAGAGTTGATGGACCTTGGGAATTGCGTAAGTCTATCAGAAAACGAATACGTGAAAATCCTGATGCTATAAAAATATGGTCTACTGGAGGAGGTATATGGAGACATGATGCCAAAGCAGCATCTCACTATTGTATGGAGGAAATACAAGCTGTGGTAGATGAATGCAATATGGTTGGATTACCGGTTTGGTCTCATGCTGAAGGTTATGAAGGAGCTTTAAATTCATGTAAGGCAGGAGTTTCTGCTATAATCCATGGTCAGGAATTAAATGAAGAATGTTTAGAAATAATGAAGGAAAAGAATATAAGCTTTTGTCCAACCCTTCAATTCTTCTATCAATGGTTTACAGTGTACGAGCCTCCCTATAGAAAAATTTTAGATGATTATGAGGGAGAGACAGTAGCTGAAAAGGAGCTAAATCGTATAATAAGTAATCTAAGAAATGCAAATAAAAAGGGAATAAGAATAACAGTAGGTTCAGATTCCTTCTGTAGTAGCTTAACTCCCTATGGAGAATATGCAATAACTGAAATGTATGCTCTTTGCAAAGCTGGACTTACCAATATGGAGGTAATTTTAGCAGCTACAAAAAATGGAGCAGAAATGCTAAAAATTGATGATATAACAGGCACTTTGGAGTCAGGTAAGTTTGCTGATATTATTGTATTGAATGGAAATCCATTAAAGGATATTCATGATATAAGAAGTGGTAACATGCAGATAATTATGAAGGAAGGTACCTTTGTAAAGAAAAATATAAATTAATAGTTTAAAGAGTTGTCTTAAAATACACTAGATCTTAAATTGATGTTTAAGCATCATTTCCTTAATGAAATGTGAATAAATATCTTAAAGAGTGCAAAATTTTAAGGCGCTTTTCTTTTTTTGAAAAATATAATTACTTAGCTTTATTGAGCAACAAAGCACATTAACCCATTAAGAAATAGTGAAATATAGATATATATGAAGATTGTTATTAATTTATCATTAAAAAGTAATGGATTAAACAAAAATTAATGGAATATTGAGAGAATAAATCAATATATATATATCATATAAAAAATGGGGGGTGAGAATTTGATTAAATACATTCTAAAAAGACTAGGTATAAGTGTAGTAACTATATTTATAGTTATCACTGCGACATTTTTTTTAATGAGATTAATGCCTGGTGGACCTTTTGATGGTGAAAAGCCACTACCACCAGAAATAAAGGCTAGTTTAGAAGCAAAATATGGATTAGATAAATCTTTAGGTGAGCAATATTCTATGTATTTAAAGGACTTGCTTAAGGGGGATCTAGGTCCAAGTATGAGATACAAAGGAAGAGAAGTACAAGAAATAATAGGTTATTCTTTCCCGGCATCTGCTAAACTTGGTGGAGTAGCTGTGGCAATTTCCTTAATTTTTGGAATACTTTTAGGGATAATTGCTGCTCTTAAATATAATAAGTGGCCAGATTCAATATGTATGGTACTTGCTACACTGGGAGTTACATTGCCAAGCTTTGTTATAGCTACATTATTGATGTATGTATTTGGAGTTAAACTAAGCTTAGTTCCAATAACAGGGTTAGATAACTTAAAGAGTTATATTTTGCCATCAGTAGCTCTAGCTGGATATTCCATAGCATTTATATCTAGACTTACAAGATCTAAACTTTTAGAAGTTTTGAAATCAGATTATATTAGAACTGCAAAGGCAAAAGGAGTTAATGGTAGAAGAATCATGTTTAAACATGCTCTTAGAAATACATTAATCCCTATAGTAACCTACGTAGGTCCATTGATTGCAGGGATATTAACTGGTAGCTTTGTAGTAGAAAAGATATTTGCTATACCTGGACTTGGAAGAGAGTTTGTAACTACAATAACAAATAGAGATTATACAACTATACTTGGAGTAACTATATTCTATAGTACACTTCTTATACTATGTAATTTAATTGTGGATATTATGTATGTAATTATAGATCCAAGAATTAAATTAGAAAATGTTGAAGCGTAGGAGGTGATGTTATGGAATTTAATGAAGAAATTAATGAAATTTTAGAAAAGGATTTTGTCTTTGTAGATGAAGGTAGTAAACAAAAGGATACAATAAATAGGCCAAGTGTATCTTATTGGAAAGATTCGTGGAGAAAACTTAAAAAAAATAAGTTAGCAATAGTAGGGCTTATCTTTGTTATTCTTATAACTCTAGGAGCTATATTTATTCCTTGGTTTTCTAAACATGATTATACGACAAATAACTTAATGCTTACTAACCAAGGACCGTCTGCAGAGCATTGGTTTGGAACAGATTCACTAGGAAGAGATTTGTTTGTAAGGGTTATGTATGGTGCTAGATATTCTTTAATAATTGGTTTTGTGGCATCTATACTTAATTTGGTTATAGGTATAGTATATGGTGGAATTGCTGGACTTATAGGTGGATGGGTAGATAATATTATGATGAGAATTGTAGATATAATATCTTCTATACCTATGACAATATATGTAATACTATTAATGGTCATTCTTGAAAAAGGTGGTTTATTCAATATTATTGTAGCATTGGCTATTTCTTATTGGATAGGTATGGCTAGAATTGTTAGGGCAGAAATACTTCAGCTTAAACAACAAGAATTTATTTTAGCTGCTAAAACTTTAGGAGCTCAAGGTAAGAGAATACTATTTAAACATCTAATTCCAAATTGTTTAGGTCCAATTATAGTAACTCTTACACTGCAAATACCAACTGCAATATTTTCAGAAGCTTTTTTAAGTTTTATTGGATTAGGATTAGTACCACCACTTGCATCATGGGGAACTTTAGCTAGTGATGCTTTATCTACTTTAAGATTATATCCGTATCAGCTTTTATTTCCGACGTTGGCTATATGTATAACAATTTTTTCATTTAATATGCTTGGTGATGGGCTTAGAGATGCTCTAGATCCAAAGATTAAAAAGTAGGTGGTGGAAGGATGAGTAATTTGTTAGAAGTAAATAATTTAAAAACATCTTTCTATACTCAATTTGGAGAAGTGCAAGCTGTAGGGGGAGTTTCATTTAATCTAGAACATGGTGAGGTTATGGGTATAGTTGGAGAATCTGGTAGTGGAAAAAGTGTTACAATGATGTCTATTATGAGGCTTTTAGATGATAATGGTAAAGTAAAAGAGGGGAAAGTAAGATTTGAAGATAAGGATATAGTATCTATCAGTGAGGAAGATATGTCTACCATAAGAGGGAATGATATATCCATGATTTTCCAAGATCCTATGACTTCTTTGAATCCGCTTATGACTATAGGAAATCAAATTATGGAGCCGCTTAGAATCCATAAGAAGATGACTAAAGAAGAAGCACATAAAAAAGCTGTAGAATTATTACACTTAGTTGGTATACCTAGTCCTGAAAGCAGAATGAAGCAATATCCACATGAGTTTTCTGGGGGTATGAGACAAAGGGTTATGATAGCTATGGCATTAACTTGTAATCCAAAGCTATTGATAGCGGATGAACCAACTACTGCACTAGATGTTACGATACAAGCACAAATTTTAGAGATAATGAAGGATATAAAGGAAAAACTAAATACATCTATAATTCTTATTACACATGATTTGGGAGTTGTTGCAGATATTTGTGATAATGTGAATGTAATGTATGGAGGTCTTATTATAGAGCAAGGAACTGTAAAGGATATATTCTATAATTCTAAACATCCATATACTTGGGGTCTTATGGAAAGTGTTCCTAATCCTAATACCTTGGTAAGAGAAAGACTAAGACCTATAGATGGTCAACCACCAGATTTATTTAAACCTCCAAAGGGATGTCCATTTTATGTTAGATGTAAATATTCTATGGAAGTATGTAAAGAGCATAGACCTAAATATTATGAAATAACTCCAGGACATAAATCTGCTTGTTGGTTAAATGATAATAGGGCACCAAAGGTTGAAACTCCATTGAAGAGGAGGAAGGAAGATGAGTAGCATGGAGAAACTAATAGAAATAAAAAATCTATGTAAATATTTCAATACTAAGAAATCAATTTTTAGTAAGAATAAAGGAATATTAAAGGCTGTTGATGGGGTATCTCTTCAAATAAAAAAAGGAGAGACTTTAGGCCTAGTAGGAGAATCAGGATGTGGTAAAACAACTTTAGGTAGGACTCTATTAAAATTATATAATCCTACTGCTGGAGAGATATTTTATGATAATGAAGAGATTGGTAAGCTAACTAATAAGCAGATGCTATCTTATAGAAAAAAGATGCAGATGATATTTCAAGACCCTTATGCATCACTTAATCCACGGCTAACCGTTGGAGATATTATCGGTGAACCATTAGATATTTATAAAATATGTAAAGGCAAAGAAAGAGAAGAAAAAGTAAAGTATTTTTTAGATAAGGTAGGTCTTGATCAAAATCATTTAAATCGTTATCCACATGAGTTTTCAGGAGGTCAAAGACAAAGAATCGGAATAGCAAGAGCTCTTGCAGTTAATCCAGAGTTTATTGTTTGTGATGAACCTATTTCTGCTCTAGATGTATCCATACAAGCTCAGATAATTAATATGATTGAGGATTTGCAAAATGACTTTGGCCTAACTTACTTGTTTATAGCTCATGATTTATCCATGGTTAAGCATATATCCAATAGAGTTGGAATAATGTACTTAGGAAAACTAGTTGAAATAGCAGAGAGTAATGAGGTATATAGTAAACCAATACATCCCTATACCAATGCATTACTATCTGCAATTCCAATTCCTGATCCGGATGAAGCTAAAAGAAGACAAAGAATAATTTTAGAGGGAGATATTCCATCTCCAATTGATCCTCCACCAGGATGTAGATTTAAATCTAGATGTAAATATGCAAAACAAATCTGTGGTGAAGAGGAGCCAATTTTAAAGGAAGTATCTCCTGGCCATTGCGTAGCTTGTCATTTATTTTAAAATAAATTAATTAATTTAATAAGGAGGTCAATGAATGAAGAAAACTAGAATAATGGCACTGATAATGACTGCAATAATGACAGGTACATTACTTTTAGGATGTACTAAGACTAAAGGAAATGAAGGAGAAAAACCTGGTGATAGCAATACGCCTGTGGTAGAAGAAACAGTAGAACAAAAAATAGTATATAATTTAGGTGCAGATCCTAAAACTATTGATCCACAACTAAATTCAGCAGTAGATGGTTCAACAATAATTCACAATGCTTTTGAAGGGTTAATGAGAGAGGATGAAAATTCTAAAATAGTACCAGGTACTGCTGAAAAGTATGAAGTATCTGACGATGGAACTGTATATACTTTCCATTTAAGGAAGGATGCTAAATGGTCAGATGGAAAACCGGTAGTAGCTGGGGATTTTGAATATGCATGGAAGAGAGCATTAAATCCTAAAGTGGCAGCAGAATATGCATATCAACTTTTCTATATAAAAAATGGAGCTGCATACTATAATCAGGAAAAAGTAGGAGGTAAGGTTGCTACAGCAGAGGATGTAGGTGTAAAGGTTATAGATGATAACACCTTAGAAGTAACTCTTGAATCTCCAGTTCCATATTTCTTATCATTGGCAGCTTTTCCAACTTATTTCCCAGTTAGAAAAGATATTATAGAAGGAAATGAAGAAAAGTGGACATTAAAGCCAGACACATATATATCTAATGGACCATTTAAGATGTCTGAATGGAAAGAAAAAGAAAGTATTACATTTGTAAAAAATGAAAATTATTGGGATGCTAAAAATGTAAAACTTGAAACATTAGAAGTAAAATTAATAGATGATCAAATAACTTATTTAAATGCCTTTAAGAGTGGAGAAATAGATGTAATAGAATCACCACCTCAGGCTGAAATTCCTACATTACTAGATGAAGGAACAGCAAAAATATATCCTTATTTAGGAACGTACTTCTATGTAATAAATGTATCAGACAAAGCTAAGGATGTAGACCCTAAAGCAGCTGAAGCATTAAGTAATCCTAAGTTCAGAAAAGCTTTATCACTAGCTATAGATAGGCAACTAATAGTTGATAAGGTAGCTCAAGGTGGTCAAGCACCAGCAACTAGCTATGTTCCAGCAGGTATTCTTGATTCAATAGGAAAAGAGTTTCAAAAGGATTATTCATCAAAGGGTGCAAATATTGAAGAAGCTAAGAAATTGCTAGAAGAAGCTGGATATCCAAATGGAGAAGGAGCACCAACAATAACATTTACTTTTAATACAGATCAAGGTCATCAAAATATAGCTCAAGCAGTACAAGATATGTGGAAAACAAATCTTGGAATTAACGTAGAGTTGAAAAATGAAGAGTGGGCAGTATTCCAAGATACAAGGAATAATTTCCAATATTCTATGGCTAGACATGGATGGATAGCAGATTATAATGATCCGATGACATTCTTAGATATGTGGACAACTGGTAATGGACAAAATAATGCAGGATATTCAAATAAAGAATATGATAAGTTAATAGCTCAAGCTAAAGTAGAGTTAGATGACGCTAAGAGAACAGAATTATTACACAAAGCAGAAGATATTTTAATGGATGAATCACCAATTATACCACTATACTATTATACAAATGTATTATGTATAGACAAAAATGTTAAAGGAACTTATAAATCACCATTAGGACAAATGGAATTTAGAGATGCTTATGTAGAGTAATTAAATAAATAAAAAGAACTTTAAAATCAAAATGCTATCTCAAAAGAAATTTTGAGGTAGCATTTTAAAAGTGCTTTACAAAATAAATTAATTGTGATATTATTTAAAAAATGAAATGTAGAAAGCGTTGAAGAGAAGAAGTAAAATTAATGTATCTTTACAGAGAATTCCCCATAAGCTGAGAGGTGGAAGAGTAAGTTGATTTGAATAACATCTCTGAGCAGTGCTCCGAAAGATAACAACCAGTAGGCAGTACCGGATCTGCACCCGATATAGTGCTAGAGTATAATCAATTTGTATTAATTGACGTACTTGAAGAGATTGTTATTGTAAAGTAGCAATGAATTAAGGTGGTAACACGTGAGTAGTACTCTCGTCCTTTTATATTTATATATAGGGATGAGAGTTTTTTTATTATATATAAATAAAAAAGATAAAGTATGGGCCCATAAAACTTTATCAACTCTTTAACTTTAAACTTAAAATCTAAGGAGGAATTATTATGAAGATAGAAGGGATTGTTATTCCGAAAGGATATAAATCGAATGCCACATTAATAGAAACAGAAGTACACATAAAGAAGATAAAAGATTTTTTTGAAAGAACTTTATCAGAAAGTCTTAGCTTGACTAGAGTTTCAGCTCCACTGTTTGTGGACTCTCAAAGTGGATTAAATGATAATTTAAACGGAGTTGAGAGACCGGTAGTATTTGACTTGCTGGCTACAGGAGAAAATGTTGAAATAGTACACTCTTTAGCAAAATGGAAAAGAATGAGTCTTCATAGATACAACTTCCAAGTTGGAGATGGATTATATACAGATATGAATGCTATAAGAAGAGATGAAGAACTAGACAATTTACATTCAATTTATGTAGACCAATGGGATTGGGAAAAGGTAATAAAAAAAGAAGATAGAAATGAAGAATATTTAAAAGATATTGTAAGAAAAATCTATAAGGTATTTAAGAAAACTCAAGAATTTGTTGATAAAAATTTAATGAAGGTAGAAAATCCTTTACCAAATAAAATACATTTTATAACTACTCAGGAGCTAGAAGACATTTATCCAAACTTTACTTCTAAGGAAAGAGAAGATGAAATTTGTAGGGAGTTTGGCGCTGTATTTATAATGAAAATAGGTGGAGCGTTAAAATCGGGAGAAAAGCATGATGGTAGGAGTCCGGATTATGATGATTGGAATTTAAATGGAGATATATTATTTTGGTATCCTTTATTAGATAGGGCTGTAGAACTTTCATCAATGGGAATAAGAGTAGATGAAAAAGCCCTTGATTATCAATTAACAGTATCAGGTAATGATAACAGAAGACGTCTAGATTTTCATAAGAGATTATTAGCAGGAGAACTTCCATATACAATTGGAGGAGGAATAGGTCAATCAAGAATATGCATGTTTTTTTTAAACAAAGCTCATATTGGTGAAGTTCAAGCTACTACATGGGATGAAAAAAATATAAAAATTTGTAAGGAAAATAATATAAATTTACTTTAATTCATAAGTGGATTTGTATATTTAATTTTTATATGATTAAGAAATGAATCATAATAAATTTAATTATTAAAGTGTGTTTTAATTTAAAAAATAGTTAAAAGTGAGGCTATCCTAGAATATTTTTTATTATTCTAAGATAGCCTCACATATTAATATGTAAATTAGTTAGATTTATACTAACAATAATTTTATATATTTAATTATTAAATTAAATATATAAAATGACAAAAAACACTAGCCATATATATGGAAGTGTGGTAATATAAATTCTATGTTAAAAGTACAGACTACCCCATATTATTTATGGGGTAATTCTTATTATACAAATGTAGAGATTAAAAGTCAATAGTAAATTAATAAAATATAAAAATAAATTGTATGGGAGAAGATAACATGAATAGTAAGTATATTTTTGTAACAGGTGGAGTAGTTTCATCCTTAGGAAAGGGTATTACAGCAGCATCTTTAGGTAGACTTTTAAAAAATAGGGGATTAAATGTTACAATACAGAAGTTTGATCCATACCTAAATGTAGATCCAGGAACAATGAGTCCATATCAACATGGAGAAGTATTTGTTACTGATGATGGTGCTGAAACTGATTTAGATTTAGGACATTACGAAAGATTTATTGACGAAAATTTGAGCAAAAGTAGCAATGTTACTACTGGTAAAATTTATTGGTCAGTCATATCTAAAGAAAGAAGAGGAGAGTATTTAGGTGGAACTGTTCAAGTAATACCTCATATAACTAATGAGATAAAAGAAAGAATATGTAGGGTAACAAAGGAAAAGGCAGTAGATGTGGTAATAACTGAAATTGGTGGTACTGTAGGAGATATTGAATCCTTACCATTTTTGGAAGCTATAAGACAAATTCAGTATGAAGTAGGTAAGGAAAATGTGTGTTTTATACATGTGACTTTAGTACCTTATCTAGGAAAAGCTGGTGAATTAAAAACAAAGCCAACTCAACATTCGGTTAAAGAATTAAGAAGTATAGGAATTCAACCAGACCTAATAGTTTGTAGAGCTGAAAAGGAAATATCAGATGAATTGAAGGCAAAAATAGGTTTGTTTTGTAATTTAGAAGGTAAAAATGTAATACAAAATCTAGATGCAGAGCACTTATATGAAGTACCTTTAATGTTACATAAGGAAGGTCTAGATAGGTTAGTATGTGAAAGATTAAATTTAGAATGTACGGATATTGATAATTCACAATGGATTAATATGGTTAATAAAATTAAAAATTTAAATGAGAAAATTAAGATTGCTTTAGTTGGTAAATATGTAGAACTACATGATGCGTATATCTCTGTAGTTGAGGCTTTAAGTCATGGTGGATATGCTAATGATTGCATAATAGAAATGAAATGGATAAATGCAGAAGAGGTAGCAAGATATAATTCGGATGAAATTTTTTCTGATGTGAATGGGATATTAGTACCAGGGGGATTTGGAGATAGAGGAATAGAAGGCAAGATTGAAGCTATAAGGTGGGCAAGGGAGAATAAAAAACCTTTATTTGGGATATGTTTAGGTATGCAATGTTCAGTTATAGAATTTGCTAGAAATGTACTTGGATATGAAGGAGCTAATAGCTCTGAGATTGACCCAAATACAAAATATCCAGTAATAGATTTAATGGCAGATCAACAAGAAATTGAAAACTTAGGTGGTACTATGAGACTTGGTTTATATCCATGTAAACTAGACAAAAATTCAATAGTGGCTAGTGAATATGATGAAATATTGGTAAATGAAAGACATAGACATAGGTATGAATTTAATAATAAGTTTAGAGAAGAATTAGTAGAGAAAGGTATGAATATTACTGGGACAAGCCCCGATGATAGATTGGTAGAAATTGTTGAAATAAAAGATCATCCGTGGTATGTATCAGTGCAATTTCATCCAGAATTGAAATCAAGACCTAATAATCCTCATCCTTTATTCAAAGGATTTATAAGAGCTGCAATTAGAGATAAGGAAAGTAAATAATATAAATAATATAAGAAGCATTTTTCTAGAATATTAACTGATATCTATAAATTTGATAGCAGTTCAATAGAAAGATGCCTTTTATTATTTATTTAAAGAGCTTTAATAAGTATAAAACCATACATATACAAGCATAATAGGATTATGATTTATTTGTTACTATTCAATTGAGAATAATTATCAAAAACTATTGACAATACCGTGAAGATCCGATATTATTTAATTGAGAATAATTTTCAATTAAGGAGGATGTGTTATGAAAATAGTTTATTGGTCAGGTACAGGTAATACAGAGAAAATGGCAGAATTAATTGCTAAAGGAATCAGAGAAGAAGGAAAAAATGCAGAAGTAATCAATGTTGCTAATGCTAACAGTAGCATCTTTGATGATGAAAATGTAATAGTATTAGGATGCCCATCTATGGGAGATGAAGTATTAGAAGAATCTGAGTTTGAACCTTTTATTGAAGAGATATCTTCAAAAATATCTAAAAAGAAAGTTGTTTTATTTGGATCCTATGGTTGGGGAGATGGAAAGTGGATGAGAGATTGGGAAGATAGAATGCTTTCTTATGGATGTGAAATAAAAGAGGACTGTTTAATAATTTGTGGCGAACCAGAAGATGAAGATGAATGTATAAATTTTGGTAAAAAAATAACACTTTTATAGGTAGGTAATGAAAATGACATGTTTAGAATTTTATAATAAGTTAGAATCTATGAATGGTGAAGAATATATTAAAAACTTTTTAATTTATAATACTTCATTGGTGATTGCAAAGGTTAAACCAGCTGCTACTATTACTTTTAAAAAATATAATAGAAATTTATATAGCAACTGGGGTTCAATGGGAAAAGCGTTTATTCAAAGTATAGGTCTTGACTTTATAGAACTAAGAGAATCTGATGATTCAATTGTAGTATTAATTTATAATCAGCGTTTACTTGAAAAATATATAGGGAAAGAAGAAAATAAAGAGTTTTTAATAGGTCTAGGCTATTCAGAAAATGGAACTATTATAGAATATTTAAATGTGTTAAAAAATAGATATAAAGAATTTAACTGTCCACATGAATTAGGTATTTTTTTAGGAATACCAATTAATGACGTGAAAGATTTTATTAACTGTAATGATAAGAAGTGTTTATTGTGTGGATATTGGAAAGTGTATAATGACTGTATTTCAGCTCAAAGAATTTTTCAATCTTATGATCAGGTTAAGGAATATACAGTAAATTCTATATTTAAAGGAATTGAAGGAAGTACTTTAGTGCAAAGTATAGAAAATAATTTTAGTTTTTATGGATAAGGCAAAAGTAGCGATGAATAAAAAAACAGAGTGTGTAAACTCTGTTTTTTTATTTAAATGTTTAAGCAAGGCCTAGAATTCGAACTAGAGTTGTTATCGTAAAACAAATTACAATACCTGTTATGGTAGGAATTGCAAAGGAAATGGCGGTCCATTTAAAGCTTTGAGTTTCCTTTTTTATAGTTAAACAAGTTGTACTACATGGCCAGTGCATTAAAGAAAATAACATTACATTTAATGCTGTGAGCCATGTCCAACCATTTGAAGTTAGAAGTTGTCTTAGTTGAATTAAACTATCAAATTCCAATAAACTTCCAGTGGCTGTATAACTCATAATAATAATAGGAATTACAATTTCATTAGCAGGAAAACCAAGTATAAATGCCATTAATATATAACCATCTAAGCCTATTAAATTGGCGAAAGGATTTAAAAAATTAGCACAATGAGCTAGTAGACTAAAGTTTCCAATTGTAATATTAGCCATTATCCAAAGAACTAATCCAGCAGGTGCTGCTACAACAACTGCTCTACCTAAAACGAATAGAGTTCTATCCAATATAGAGCGGATTATTATTTTCCCCACTTGTGGTTTTCTATAAGGGGGAAGTTCTAGAGTAAAGGATGATGGTACTCCTTTAAGTATAGTTTTAGATAGAATTTTGGATATCATTAGGGTCATAAATACTCCTAATAGGATTACACATGTTAGAATTAATGAAGATATAATAGATTGTGATGGTCCAACAAAAGTGCCAGCAAAGAACATGGTGATTATAGCAATTAAAGTTGGAAAACGTCCATTACAAGGTACAAAATTATTTGTAATAATTGCAATTAGCCTTTCTCGAGGGGAGTCTATAATTCTGCATCCAATTATTCCTGCTGCATTACAGCCAAATCCCATGCACATAGTAAGAGCTTGTTTTCCGCATGCACAGCTTTTTTTAAAGAAGTTATCTAAATTAAACGCTATTCTAGGTAAATATCCTAAATCTTCAAGAAGTGTGAATAATGGGAAAAAAATAGCCATTGGAGGAAGCATTACAGCAATAACCCAGGCTAAGGTTCTGTAAATTCCTTTTATTAGAACACCTTCTAGCCACCAGGGTGCACCTAAACCTAGTAAAAATACACTAAGTCTATCTTCAATCCAGAAGAGTGCAGTAGATAAAAGGGATGAAGGGTAATTAGCACCTGTAATTGTTATCCAAAAAACAATACATAAAAGTAAAATCATTATAGGTATTCCATATATTTTAGATGTAAGAATTCTATCAATTTTTCTATCAGTAATATTATATTTATAATTCTCTTTTGTAACCACTTTCATGCTGATTTTTTCGGCTTTACTTACTAAAGTAGTTACTAATATATCCCTAAAATGTTCTCCCGTTATGTTATAAGTAGTTAAAAGATTAGTTGCTTCTATTATCTTTTTTTTAATTATTTCATTATTTAGCATGTTAATATTTAAATATTTATTCAAGGATTGAATTAGACTAGGGTCATTTTCTAATAATTTTAAAGAAATCCATCTAGGGTTAATTTTAGAAGCTATATTTTTTAGAGCTATTTTTACTTCTGGTTCTATTAGTGAGATAGAATCTTCTAAAACTTTATCATACTTAATTTTAATAGGATTTATAGGCACTTCATTATTTGTGAGATTATATACTATATCCATTAATTCTTTAAGACCATATCCTGTGGTAGCGCTAGTACCTACAGTAGGAACACCGAGAAGTAAGGAAAGTTTTGTTAAGTCTACATTAATTCCTTTTCTTTTAGCTTCATCTAGTAGGTTTACACATATTACTACATTGTTAGTTATTTCTATAGTTTGAAGTGCTAAGTTTAAGTTTCTTTCTAGACAAGTAGCATCAAGGATAACTATAGTGGCATCAGGATTACCGAAACATATAAAGTCTCTAGCAACCTCTTCTTCTACAGAGTTAGCCATAAGAGAGTAGGTTCCAGGTATATCAACTAGTATAAAGGATTTATCCTTGTGAGTATATCTTCCTTGTGCATTGGATACTGTCTTTCCAGGCCAATTTCCAGTGTGTTGGTTAAGTCCAGTTAAGCTATTAAAAATTGTGCTCTTGCCTACATTGGGATTACCAGCTAGAGCAATTATTTTATCTGAGGGGGAAGCACGATCTATATTAAGTTCTTTTTCTAAAGCGCTAACTCCGGTAGATTGATTAGTTAATCCCATTTAAAAACCTCCTTGTATAATAAAGTATTGTATTATTTAATCTTATATAATTATGAAAAGTTTAGGTTAAGTGTAGATTGTATTACGTAAATATCTATTAATAGGCTTCAGGTGAAGTTACTATTCTATCTGAAGCCTATAATATTTTACAAATAAGAATAAAACTAATATATTTTTATTCTTATAATGAAATGCTGTAGTAGACTTACTACATTAAAGTGCTTCAACTAATATGTTAGAAGCATCTTCCTTACGAATTGCAATTACTGCTCCACGAATTAAATAAGCTACAGGATCACCAGAAGGACTTTGATTAAGAACTTCTATTTCTGTATTGGATATAAGTCCAAGATCAAGCATTCTGCGTCTTATAGATCCACTAGAGGTAAGGATTTTTATTTTGCATTTTTTGCCCATAGATAAATCTGTTAAGGGTAATAGTTTAGATGACTCTATATAAAGATTTGAATTTTTATTCATACTGTTAATCTCCTTTTAAACTTTTTGTATTTATAATTAATTAAGTAAGTTATAGTACTTCTAATTATTTTTAATTAATCATATATTTAATTAGTTAGAGTAGGGAAAAAATCTTTCCCTACTCTAACATATGATTATTTATACATTCATGATACTATTTTAAAAATACTATTAAAAAATAAAGTAGAAATATTTAATAGTTTTTAATTATTTATATTTTAGTGTTTATAATCTAAATAAATATGTAATAGAAATGGAAGGTTGAAAATTTGTTAAGGAACAAAATATAATTTATAGAATATGGAGGATAAAGTAAGTGGATAAAAAATTTTATACAGTTAGAGCATATGAGCAGAAGCTATTTGATGATAGATTAATCACTGCATCCATGGAAGATTATGTAGAAATGCTTTATAGATGCACTATGGAAGGGGAGGATTATATAAGACTTAATAAGCTGTCTGCAATGCTAAATGTTAGGGATTCTTCAGCCTCCAAGATGATGCAGAAGCTCGGTAAGCTAGGTTTGATTGATTATGAAAAGTATGGAATTATAAGACTTACTGCTATTGGTATAAAGGTAGGTAAATATCTTTTATGCAGACATAATACAATAGAAAAGTTTTTGAAATTTTTAGGCTCTGATAGTGATATACTCATAGAAACAGAGTTAATTGAACATGTGGTAGGTAGTGATACTGTAGAGAATTTAAATATATTTAATTGCTTTATAGAAGATAATAAAAATATTTTAGATGAGTATAGAACATTTAGAGAAAAGTACTACAAAAATGAAGATATTGAGAAAATATAAAAAGCTACCTAAACGCTATAGCTTTAAGGTAGCTTTGTAAAGTTTATCTAATTTTATATTTTAAGATTTAGGAAGTTTAATTATTACCTTGAATAAGTCCCCGTCACATTTCACTTTAAGAGTGCCTTTATGGAGTTCTACTATAGTTTTAGAAATAGCAAGACCTAAACCAGAACCATCTATTGTAGAATTTCTAGATTTATCGCCTCTAACAAATCGTTCAAGAATATCATCTTCATTAAAATCTAAATCATATTTTGATATATTTTTTACTATTATCTCACATTCTTTTTCACATTCAATAACTTCAAGATAAATTCTAGAGTTTTCAAGTGAATATTTTATAGCATTGCATATTAAGTTATCCATAACTCTTGAAATTCTAGCACCATCTAGGTGTAGGTGACAATCTTTATTTCCAATTACTTTAAAGGTAAGACTCTTATTTTCACCTAAAAAGCTTAGTTCTCCTAGACTCTGATGAATTAGTTCTACAATATCTACATCGCTTTTATTTAAAATAATTTGTCCAGAGTTCATTTTTGACATTTCAAATAAGTCTTCAACAAGCTTTTTAAGTTTAGTTGATTTATTGTCTAGAATGGTAACATAATCCTTTATTTCGCTTTTATCAAGGGATTCATCTTTAAGTATATCTACATAATTTACTATGGAAGTTAATGGGGTTTTTAAATCGTGGGATACATTAGTTATAAGTTCAGTTTTTAACTTCTCACTTCGAATTCCTTCTTCAACTTTCTTGTTATAGCTTACCTTTAAATTGTTTATTTCCATTGCTAAGTTGGATAAATTACCAAGATTTTTAGCATTTATATCTACATCCATATCTCCATCTTCAATTTTTTTAAGATATTTGATTAAATTATTCTTATTATTTATGCTCTCTAAATATCTAACACATGTACTTACTATAATTATAAAAAAAGTTGATTTTATAAGGAAACTATTAAGATTCCTGTTGAAGTAAAAAAAGTAATCATTAGAATTAAACACATAGGATAGTGGAAAATACATTACCCAAAATATAAAAAGTCCTAATAGTGTAGTATCGAAAAATAAGTTTCTAAATACATCCTTAATACTTACAAAAAAAATATTAATAGATTTTATTAACCTAAAAATAAGTAAATTGTTAAAGTTACGTATATATTTTTTTACTCCAAAAATTTTAATACAGAAAAATTGCTTAATTAATAAAATCAAAAATATAATTAATAGAGGAATAGAAAAATAAAATCTAAGTCTTATGAAGTTTGCTATACTACTATATTTAGCACCACGAATAAAGTAAAGTTCCTCTAATTCAGCATTAGGAGAGGTATATGCACCATTGTAGTAACCTCTTGGAGCTGAATAATGGGATAAATTATTAGAACTATAAACTACCACATCATCTTCTTTAGATAATTTTATTAATGCATCTTTAGGTGGAAGTTCATTGAAGGGATAATCTGAAAACCAATTTCTATTAGAAAACCACCTATTATTAGTTTTATCAATCAGTAGAACTCCAATATCACCAGTAAGAGAAGTTTCTAAGGAGTTTTGTATAACTTTTGCATCTTCATCAGTTTTACAATAGAGAATTTTTGAAAATCCTTCTGTAACACTTAGTAAATTTTCTCTGAAACTGATGACATCATTTTGTAACATTTCATTCTTAAAAGTTTTTTCGTTAATAATAGCAGTTCCATAAAAACTATATCTATTGGTATAATTATCATAATCAGATAGAGTTATTTGAAGAAATTTTGGAAGAACAGTTATACCTATAATAAAAACTATCAGTATTTCAATTAAATTTATATTTTCGTTAGAGGCATTAATCCATTTTTTAATTAATTTTTTAATAGTAGAAGTCAAGGTTTAACCCTCCTTTAACTAGGATTTTCAATTTTATATCCAACTCCCCAGACAACTTTTATGTATTCTGGATCTTTAGAATTAATTTCAATTTTTTCACGCATTCTTCTAATGTGAACAGTTACTGTATTCTCACTATGGTAAAATGGAGCTTTCCATACATTTTCATATATTTCTTTTATAGAAAAAACTTTACCGGTATTAGAAGCTAGTAATAGTAATATTCCATATTCTGTAGCTGTCAGTTTTACAGGCTCATCCCTTAGGGTTACAGATTTTAGGGTTGTATCAATAATTAAGTCTTTAATTATAATTTTATCTTTTAAATTTACATTTTCTATATCAAGGGGTTTTTCATATCTTCTTAGTTGAGATTTAACCCTAGCTATAAGTTCAAGATGATTAAAAGGTTTAGTTATGTAATCATCAGCACCACTATTTAATCCAATAATCTTATCAAGATTTTCAGACTTAGCAGATAGAATTATTATAGGTATATTTCTATTTTCTCTAATTTTTAAACATGTTTTTATACCATCAAGTTTTGGCATCATTACATCTAATAATATTAAATGAATCTTTTCTTCTTCTAAAATTTGAAGAGCTTCAATTCCATCGTAAGCCTTTAACACGTTTAAGTCTTCACGCTTTAAATATATTTCTATAGCATTACATATTTCAACTTCATCATCTACTACTAAAATATTGAAATTTGACATACTATTGAGCACCACCTTTTATTTTTAAACATTTTTTATGATTTACAATTAATATTTTACAACATAAATACACAAAAAGTATTAAAACTTTATTACTAATTATAATAACTATAATTTTAACTAAAAAAAGAATAACTCATAGATAATTTTAACTTAATAAATTATCTATAAGTTACATTGAAGTTGATAATAAAAACATATATATGAGATTAAATTTATATAGTAATATTTAATAATTATATAGCCCAATTACCATTTACAAATATAGGGGATTTTGAACCATCAAAGCCAATTCCAGTAATATTTAAATCAGAAGTTCCTATCATGAAGTCAACATGAGTCAAAGAGTCATTGCCGCCCAGTGTTAACACTTCTTCAGTAGTTTTGTTTGATCCATCTTTCACACATAAGTTATATGCTTTACCTAAGGCTAAGTGACATGAAGCATTTTCGTCATATAGAGTGTTAAAGAAAACTATATTGGAATTTGAAATAGGAGAGTTAAATGGAACTAAAGCAACTTCTCCAAGGAAATGAGATCCTTCATCAGTTTCAATTAATGACTTTAAGGACTCATAGCCTTCTTTAGCTTCAAAATCAACAACTCGACCATCTTTAAAGGTAAGAGAGAAGTTATTAATTAGGTTGCCACCATAGTTTAGAGGTTTTGAGCTAAAGACCTTACCATTAACTCCTGTTTTCTTTGGCATTGAAAAGATTTCTTCTGTAGGCATATTTGCAATAAATTCTATTCCCTCTGGAGTGTATTCTGCACCACCTATCCATAGGTGATTATCCACAAGCTCTAAATTTAAGTCTGTACCTAGAGAGTTGGTGTAGTGAAGATATTTAAAATTTTTCTCATTAAGGTAGTTTATTTTTTTAATTAAATTTTTCTTGTGATCCTCCCAAGCTTTAACTGGATTTTCTTGATCCACACGTACTATATTAAATATGTTTCCCCATAGTTTATTTATTGCTTCATCCTCAGAAAGGTTAGGGAATACTTTAGTTGCCCAACCTTTAGTTGGTAGAGCTATTATAGACCAAGAATTTTTATTACTCATAAGTCTTTCGCTAAATTCTCTTGTAGCTATGCTAGAGGATTTTTGTGAAGCTGCAATTTTTTTAGGATCTACATCTTTTAGTAGTTCAGGATTTGATGCACTTATACTTAAAAAGCAAGCTCCCTCTTTAGCATAGGTGAGCATGGATTCTTTCATCCAATCTGGATATGATTCAAAAACATCTATAGGGGAGTTGAGATATTTGAGTTTAGCACATTCTTCATCACTCCAATGAACAACAACTTCTTTTGCGCCAATTTTATAGGCCTCATCAACAATCATTCTTGTGAAATTAACGCATTCTACAGGTGATTTTATAACAAGAATTTGATTAGGTTGTACGTTTACACCGATTGATACACTAAGTTTTGCATATTTTTTTAATAACTCATCATTTATTTTCATATACTCAGATCATCTCCTTAATAATTGCGTAATAATTTTAAATTATTCTAATAAAGTAAATTATTAATCATTTTTATTATATATGTAAAACTATTAAATTTCTATACAAAATTATTTTATAGTATAGGTTTTTATGTTAAAAAGATATTATAAATATAATTTTGAAATATTTACATTTATTTTTCATAATTATTATAAATCACTAAAAATCAGCATAAAAATAAGTATAACATATTTTAGGAGGATATATGGATAAATTAATTTATTTAAATCATCTTGCAAAAGTATTTTCTAATAATTTTCATTTAGAAATAAATAAGAGCCTAATGAATAAAAGGATAGATATTTATGGAATTTGGAATATGAAATTTGGAAGAAGCTTTATTTCTGAAAATAAAATAATTGATGAATATGAGTGTAATGAACATTGTTTGGTAGTCAGTGAAGATAGAGTTGATGAGAAATTTTTAGATGATTTTATAAATTATCTTAAGAAATGCACGGTAAGTATAGTTAATCCACACAAGAATCATAAAACTACCTACATAACTGGAATACTTGTGACTAAAAACATAAATGATGAAGATATTATGAGAAAAATTAAAAGATTTAATTATACTAAGAATTATAGAATGAGTTTTTATGGATGGAGTATTTTAAGGCTTATTGTAGTAGATTTGAATAACGGTGAAATATATCATAATAAAATATCTAAAGATATAATTGACAGTTTATCCTTCGATAAGGTTAATATAAATTAATCTATAATCGGCATTTTCTTTGTTTAATATAACTTAGTTAAAAATAAGGTTTATAATTTTATGACCTTGTTTTAAATATAAAGGGGGTTTTGGTATGAATTCATTAGCTTTATTATTAATTTGCATAGCTATATTCATTGTAGCCTATGTGACTTATGGAGCCTTTCTTGCTAAAAAATTTGGGATTGATCCCAAAAGAAAAACTCCAGCACATACACTAAGGGATGATGTAGACTATTGTCCAACAAATTCAAAGGTATTACTTGGACACCATTTTTCATCTATAGCTGGAGCAGGTCCAATCACAGGACCTATCCAAGCGGCTATATTTGGATGGTTACCTGTATTATTGTGGATAATCATAGGAAGTATCTTTATAGGCGGAGTTCATGATTTTGGATCATTAGTTGCATCTGTAAGGCATGATGGGAAAACAATAGGTGAAGTTATTAAAGTAAACATTGGAGAGAAAGGAAAAAAATTATTTAATATATTTGGATGGGTCACAATTGTATTGGTAGTAGCAGCTTTTACAGATATTTGTGCATCTACCTTTGCTTATGATCCTGCTATTCCAGAAAATTTGATGGGAGCTCAAGCTGGAACAGCATCTATGCTATTTATTGTATTAGCAGTGATTTTTGGATTTAGTGTGTTCAAAAAAGGTGCTAAGTTATCAGTAGCTTCAGTAATAGGGATAGTGCTATTATTATTTTGTATTTATATAGGATATATATTTCCAATTATTAAGTTGTCAAAGCTTGGATGGCAAATATTATTACTAATATATATTTTCTTAGCATCTACATTACCTGTTTGGTTATTATTACAACCAAGAGATTATTTATGCTCATTCCTACTATACGGAATCATTATAGGTGCTCTGCTTGGAATAGTAATAAAAAGACCTGCTATGGAATTAGCTGCTTTTAATGGTTTTAATATGGGTGGAAAAACTCTATTCCCATTCTTGTTTGTAACTGTTGCTTGTGGTGCTATTTCAGGTTTCCATTCTCTTGTGAGCTCAAGCACCACATCTAAACAGATTGATAGAGAAGAGCCGGATGCTAAACTTATAGGATATGGTTCTATGTTAATTGAAGGTATAGTAGCTGTTATAGCTCTCATAGCTGTAGGCTATGTAACCAAAGCAGAAGGTACACCTGCTGTTATATTTGCAAATGGTGTTGCTAATTTTATGAGTGGATTCGGAATACCTCAACAAGTAGGTATAGTGTTTGTTACTTTGTGCTTTTCAGCTTTTGCTCTTACAAGCTTAGATACAGCTACTAGGATTGGAAGATATATTTTACAAGAGTTATGTGAGGGAAAAGGTGGTAAAAAGAATATTATAAGCAAAAACATGTATGTATCAACTGGAATAACTGTTTTAGCTTCCTTTGGTTTAATCCTTTATGGATATAATAAGATATGGCCAATATTCGGATCCGCTAATCAACTTTTAGCAGCTCTTGCACTTTTAGCAATAACAGCATGGCTTACTAAGAGTGGAAAGAAAGCTTTAGTTACAATTATACCCATGGTATTAATGTTTATTGTAACATTATCTGCTTTAGGTCTATTAATTAAAGATTATATTTTCTCATCAACTCCCAATTATATATTAGGTATAATTGCACTAATACTATTTATTCTTGCTATAGTCTTAATAATAGAAGCGTATAACACATTAATACGAAATAATAATTCAAAGAAAAATGTTAATAAGACTATATTAAAGTAGTTAGCATATTTTATAGAAAATAAAAAGTAATATCTACAGTAAAAGAGCCTATTTATGAATTAATTAATAGACTCTTTTATTATGGTATAATAGAATATTTATTATGTAGCGATATACATATATAATAAAATTTTGTTGTGAAATTACGTAAGAGTTGCATAAGAGTATTTCATCTGGAGAATATTTATGTTATAAATAAATATGAATAATGAATTTAATAGGATATATATAACGACAAATTACTAACACAATTCATTAATGGAATGAATAAGTTTACAATGGATTTATCCGATGACTACCAGTTCTAGTACTCCCTCTTTTTTAAAGTGAGAGTTAAGAGTTGGTATGTCCCTGGATAACGATTTCTAAGCTTCGGAGAAGCTAAGAAATCAGTTTATTTAAGGTATAAAAGTTTTTCAAATATAAGGAGGTGAACTTTAGTAAGTACAGTACTTATTGGTACAAACTTCTAAAGTTATTTATGTTTAAGGAACATATAGATGAAAATAAAGAGCAGATTATAAAAGATTTGATAGAATTAGTAAAAATAAGAAGTGTAGCTTCTCATAAAAAGCCTAATATGCCTTTCGGGGAAGAAGTTCACAAGAGTCTTAGGTTTGTGTTAGACAAAGCTAAAGATATGGGATTTAAAAGTCAAAGCTTTTGCGGATACTGTGGTCAAGTAGATGCTGGATGTGGTGATTATACAATTGGTGTTTTATGTCATGTAGATGTGAACGAAGAAGGAGCAGGGTGGACAAAACCCCCATTTTCAGGAGAAATTTATGATGGTAAGATATATGGACGAGGTATTGTAAAGGCAAAGGCACCTTTAATAGCTTGTCTATACGCTATGAAATTCTTAAAGGATGAAGATTTAATTCCAGAAGGAAAAAAAATTAGAATGATTGTGGGGGCGGATAAGGAGACTGGAATAAAAAGCATAAATTATTATAAGGAATATGAAGTAGCTCCAGATATAGGGTTTACCCCAGACGGTGTATTTCCTGTTATATATGGAGAAAAGGGTATAATGAATTTTGATCTTCATATGGAATTTTCAGGTGGCTTTGATGCGCCTATCAATATAGTACAAATAGTTGGAGGACAAAGTATAGATACTGTACCGTCTAAAATTAGTATTATACTTAGTTGTGAAGATATATTTAAAGATAAAATTGAAACGGAGCTAAAAAGGTTTTCAAAACTTCAAAACATAAAATATAAAACTATAAGTCAAAATAAACTTATGAATATAGAATTTATAGGTAAGGAAGCTGATAGTAACAACCCGGATAAAGGAGTAAATGCCATATCCTATGGACTTAAGTTCCTTGAGAATTTTGAGGAATTTATTGATAAAAGAGAATTTGTTCATGAATATAATAGATTAATTTCTACTTCATACAATGGAGAAAAAATAAATTGTAAATTACAAGATGAAGATTCTGGTAACTTTACTTTTAATGTGAGCACCATAAATTTAACTAGTGATAGAGTTGATATAAAGGTTAATATCAACTATCCTATATCATATGTATATAGTGATGTATTAGAATTAGTTAAAGATGGTTTTAAGTATTCTTCTCTTGAAATAAAAAATCTAAGTCACCTAAGGTCAGTTTCCTTTTCTAAGGATAGCTTTGTAGTAAAAAAACTTATGAAGGCTTATAGAGAAGTTACTGGTGATGAAGAATCACAGCCTTACGTAAGTTCAAAAGGAACCTATGCAAGAGTCTTGAGTAACCTGGTATCATTTGGACCTATACTTCCTAAAAATAAGGGGTTAGATTATGCAGTTGATGAGTTTATTACTTTGGATGAATTTATGGATTTAGTAGAAATATATGCTATGGCTATATATGAACTATTGAAATAAAATTTAAAATTGTTGAAAGGGGTGGAGGATATTAAGAAAAAAAACATACTATTGCTTATAACTATTTTCTGGATTAGCTTTATATTTTATATGTCATCTCAACCGGCGGTGGAATCTTCAAGTTCTAGCTCTAAAATAGTAAATGTTATATTAAGTACTTTAAAATTAGATGAATCTAAGGGGGAAGTATTGACTGTGATAGTTAGGAAGGGAGCTCATTTTACAGAATATTTCATTTTGGGTGGTTTAGTTACAATCACCTGTGGAGCTTTCAATAAAAAGAAAAATAACTCTTTTATTCTATTATCTTGTATATTAGTGGCTTTAAGCGATGAGTTTTTGCAGAGTTTTATTATAGGTAGGAGCTCTGAAGTAAGAGATGTACTAATTGATTTTAGTGGTGTAGTTACATTCTTTATAGTAAATTATATGGCTACCCATATAAAAATAGTGAAAAGAGGACAATTTTATGAATAAGTTTAAATTATACCATATGTTTGTGTACATAGGATGGTTTGCTATTATATATTATTGTATTTTAAAGATATTTAACTTCCATATAGCCTTTGCAGGGTTCTGGCTAATAGTAGCTATATTGAGTTATATAACTCATTGGATTTTAAAAAATAACCTTACAGAAAATTCCTCAGGAAAAGTATTAACTGTAATTGTTTCTATAGGTCTTATAATTTTTTGTGTATTAGAAGGATTAATTATATATACTGGCACTATTGAGGATGACCGTATTACAGATTATGTTTTAGTATTAGGAGCTGGAATAAATAAGGAACAAATATCTAAATCTTTACGTTTTAGACTAGATAAAGCTATAGAATATAATAAAATCCATGATAATATACCTATTATAGTTAGTGGCGGCATGGGTAAAGATGAGGATATCACTGAAGCTCTTGCTATGAAGAGATATTTAGTAAGTAATGGAGTAGATGAGAATAATATTATAATGGAAGAAAAGTCTACTAATACCTATGAGAATTTTAAGTTTTCAAAAGTAATAATGGAGAATAAAAGTAAAGAAAAGGACAATATAAGTGTTACCTTAATAACCAATAGATTCCACATGTTTAGAGCTAAGTACATAGGAATTAATACGGGATTAAAGATATATTGTTATAGTGCTAAAAATGAAATAATTACATCATTGAATTTTTATGTGAGAGAAAGTTTTGCTTATGTAAAGGAGTTAATTTATCATTATATAAAATAAAGTTAAACAGTACTGTATGTTGATTTTATTATTGAAAAATATTAACGTAATTAATTTAATAATATGTATATTAGGATCTATAGGAGGCGATTTATATGTATATAGGAATAGATTTAGGGGGAACTAACGTAGGAATTGGTATTGTGGATAGTGATAATAAGTTAATATACAAAGATTCAATTCCTACTAAAAGGGAAAACGGATTCAATGACATTATTGAAGATATAATAGCATTGATTTCTAAGACTATAAATGTTAATAATATACCTAAATCTCATATACAGGGTATAGGAATAGGTATACCTGGAATAGTGGATCCTAAAAGCCAAATCATAATTGATTGTGTAAATCTCAGGTGGAATAATGTAGATATCAAGAGTGCTATTGAGGAGAAATTAAGTATTCCGGTTTTCGTAGGTAACGATGCTACTGTAGCTGGAGTAGCTGAATTGGTAGTTGGAGCTATGAAAGGCTATCATACGGGAGTTTTACTAACCTTAGGAACCGGTATTGGTGGAGGCATAATAATTAATGGACATGTATATGATGGGTTCCACGGAATAGGCTCTGAAATTGGGCATATGATAGTGGGAGAAAATTATTATGATTGCAATTGTGGGAGAAATGGATGTTTAGAAACCTTTTCCTCATCTACAGCTATAATAAAGCATGCAAGAAAACTGATTGAAGAAGGAAATGATTCAGCTATTATGACTGAAGTTAAAGGTAATTTAAATAGTATTGATGGAAAAGTTATATTTGACCAAGCTAAGGCAGGAGACAAGGTAGCTTGTAAAGTAATTGGTAGAATGACAAATTATTTAGCTATAGGAATTATGAATATTATTTCTATAGTAGATCCTGAAGTTTTTGTAATAGGAGGTGGTTTATCAGCTGCAGGAGAGTATTTTATTTCTATGTTAAGGGAAAAAGTATCTCAAATAACTTATTATAAAGGTATGGATGTAGGGAAAATTTTATTATCTGGCATTGGAAATGATGGTGGTATTATAGGAGCAGCTTCTCTGTGTAAATATAGATAAAAAAAATATATATAATAAAAGCATTTATGGATATAAATAGTATTCCATAGGTGCTTTTAATTTCATTCACAATTTATTCATAAAATATTTCGAAAAAATCTAAAATTGAATTATATGTATAGCACATATAAAAAAAATATGAAATTTTCAAATAAAGGTTTATTTTTTTTGAAGTTTGTATTATTATATAAATAAAGACGAATAATAAATGTATTATATTATATAATGTTCGTATATATTAAAGGGGGATACGTTAAATGAATAAAATATTCACCATTTATGTTGAAAAAAAATCAGAATTTAATAAGGATGCACAAGAATTATTAAGAGAAGTTAAAAACTTATTATCAATAAAAAGCATAAATGATATAAGGTTAATAAATAAATATGATATTTGTGGTATTACAAATGAAGAGTTGGAATCAATAAAATATACGGTATTAAGTGAAAAGAATACCGATAATATATATGAGGAAAATATAGATTTAGAAGGAAGTAATTACTTTGTAGTTGAATACCATGAAGGCCAGTATGATCAAAGGGCTGATTCAGCAGCTCAATGTATTCAACTAATTACACAAAAGGAAGCTCCACAAGTTAAGACAGCGAAAGTAATAGCTTTATATGGAGAGGTTACCAAAGAAGAAATTAAAAAAATAAAGAATTATTATATAAATTCTGTAGATTCTAAGGAAAGTTCACTAAAGAAAAAAGAAATTATAATGGAAGATCAACAATTGCCATCAGAGGTAGAGATAATAGATGGATTTATAAATATGAATGAAAGTGAATTGCAGAATTTTTTAAAGGAAAAAGGGTTATCTTTAAGTATTGGAGATATAGTTCTTATAAGAAATTACTTTAAAAGAGAAGATAGAAATCCTACAATTACAGAAATAAAAGTATTAGATACTTATTGGTCAGATCACTGTAGACATACTACTTTTCAAAGAGTATTAACAGATGTAGATTTTGAGGAAGGAAAGTATATAGAGCCTGTTAAAAAAGGGTTCGAAGTATATAAGAACTACAGAATAGAAGTATATAAAGATAGAGAAAAGCCAATAACTTTGATGGATATGGCAGTTATAGCTATGAAGAAGCTAAGAAAAGATGGAAAACTTGAAAAATTAGATCAATCTGAAGAGATAAATGCATGTAGTATAGTTATCGATGTGGATGTTAATGGTAAGCTAGAAAAGTATCTTCTAATGTTTAAAAACGAAACGCATAATCATCCAACAGAAATTGAACCTTTTGGAGGCGCTTCAACTTGTCTTGGAGGAGCTATAAGAGATCCACTATCAGGTAGAAGTTATGTATTTGGAGCTATGAGAATTACTGGTTCTGGAGACCCAAGAAAAGCCATAGAGGAAACTTTAGTAGGGAAGCTTCCACAAAGAAAGATTACGAAGGAAGCAGCAAAAGGATATAGTAGCTATGGAAATCAAATTGGACTTGCTACAGGATATGTAAGAGAAATTTATGATGAAGGGTATGTAGCTAAGAGAATGGAAGTGGGAGCAGTGCTTGGAGCAGCTCCTGCAAAAAATGTTATTAGAGAAGTACCAACTCCAGGAGATGTAGTAATATTACTTGGAGGAAGAACAGGAAGAGATGGAATTGGTGGAGCCTCAGGATCATCTAAGGAGCACAATGAAAAATCCATTGACAACTGTAGTTCAGAAGTTCAAAAGGGGAATGCACCTACAGAGAGAAAAATCCAGAGATTATTTAGAAAAAATGAAGTTACAACATTGATAAAGAGATGTAATGATTTTGGCGCTGGTGGAGTTTCTGTAGCAATTGGAGAACTTGCTGATGGAATTAAAATTAACTTAGATAAAGTTAAGAAAAAATATGAAGGTTTAGATGGAACTGAATTAGCTATATCAGAGTCACAAGAAAGAATGGCTGTAGTGGTTTCACAAAAAGATGTAAAGAAATTTATAACTCTTTGTGAGGAGGAAAATTTAGAAGCTACAGTAGTGGCAATGGTAACTGAAGAAAAATCCATGATTATTACATGGCAAGGAACAGAAATAGTTAATCTAAAGAGAGATTTCTTAGATACAAACGGTGCTAGTACTTATGGTAAGGTTCAGGTTACTGCACCAAAAGAAGAAGATAACTACTTTAATAAAAAAAATACTAAGTTATCATTAAAGGAAGCTTTTGAAGAATTGTCTAAGGACTTAAATGTGATGTCACAAAAGGGTCTTATGAATATATTTGACTCCACCATAGGAGGAAATACAGTATTAATGCCATATGGAGGAGAAACTCAAAGAACTCAAGTGGATGGGATGGTATTTAAGATACCAGTGGAAAATGGAGAGACTACTACTACAGCTTTAATGGCCCATGGTTATAATCCTAAAATTTCGAAATGGAGTCCCTTCCATGGAGCATTATATGCAGTGGTAGAGAGTATTACTAAACTAGTAGCTTTAGGTGGAGATATAAATGGAATTTACCTTTCTTTCCAAGAGTATTTTGAAAAGTTAGGAGATGACCCTAAAAAGTGGGGAAAACCATTTGCAGCATTACTTGGTGGACTATATGCACAGCACAATTTAGAAATAGCAGCAATAGGTGGCAAGGATAGTATGTCTGGAACATTTAAAGACCTAAAGGTTCCACATACATTAATAAGTTTTGCTGTGACTACAGGAAACATAGACAATACAATAAGTAATGACTTTAAGAAAGTTGGAAGTAAAGTTATAGTTATAAATGCTCCTATAAAGGAAGATTTTACTCCAGATTTTAAAGTGTTAAATAATAACTATAGATTGGTAAGTGAACTAATAAAGTCAAGAAAAATTTTAGCAAGTGGAAGTATAAATTATGGTGGTGCTTTAGAAGCTATTTCTAAAATGTGCTTTGGAAATAACATAGGTATTGAGTTAAATGAGAAAGTATCTATGGAGCAGCTTCGAGGATTTGGGTATGGATCTATCATACTAGAAGTTAACCAGAATTTTAATATGGATAATGAAAACATAATTTATCTTGGAGATACAATAGAAGAACATGCAATAGTAAGAGTAAATGAAAAAATTAACTTAAATAAGTTAGCTAGTTCATATGAAGATGGCCTTGAAGAAATTTTCAATAAAAACTACGGAAAAGATAAAATAAATCATCTTGAAATGAAGGACGAAATTTTATTTGATAGAAGCAAAAGAGATGAAAATTTAAAAGTATCACCAATGATTAAGATTGCAAAACCTAAGGTGCTTATTCCGATTTTCCCTGGAACAAACTGTGAATATGATTGTGAGAGGGCTTTCTTAAAAGCAGGAGCATTGGTTGAAACTGTAATATTTAATAATTTATCTCCTGAACATATAGGGCAATCTATATTGAATATGGAGAAAAATATAAAAGAATCTCAAATAATTATGTTACCTGGAGGATTTTCAGCGGGAGATGAGCCAGATGGTTCAGGTAAGTTTATAAATGCCATATTTAGAAATGAAAGAATTAAAAATGCTGTTATGGAGTTATTAAACAATAGAGATGGATTGATGCTAGGAATTTGCAATGGATTCCAAGCTCTTATAAAACTAGGACTTGTACCTTATGGAGAAATAAGAGATATTGCTGAAGATAGCCCAACTTTAACCCATAATTTAATTGGAAGTCACCAAAGTACTATGGTAAATACTAAAATAGTGAGTAATAAATCACCATGGCTTAGTGAGTGTAATGAAGGTGAAATTTATAAAGTTCCAATTTCTCATGGTGAAGGAAGATTTGTTGCCAATGAAAATGTGGTAAGAGAATTATTTAAAAATGATCAGGTTGCAACTCAGTATGTAGATAATAGCTGTAATCCAACCTATGATATAAACTTTAATCCAAATGGATCTGTATATGCAATTGAAGGAATCACAAGTATAGATGGAAGAGTATTTGGAAAGATGGCTCACAGTGAGAGAGTAGGAAATGGTGTTATAAAAAATGTATTAGGTGAACATGATATGAAAATCTTCCAGAGTGGAGTTAAGTATTTTAAATAAGATTTGTAGATGTGGAGGAGAACAAAATGAAGGTAGCAATTATATTTGGAAGTAAATCAGACACAGAGGTAATGAGAGGTGCAGCGAAATGCTTAAGAGAATTTAATATCCCTTTCGAAGCTCATGTGTTGTCAGCCCATAGAGTACCAGAAAAATTAACAGAGGTTTTAAAAAAGTTAGAGGAAGAAGGCTGTGAAGCAATTATAGCTGGAGCAGGGTTAGCAGCTCATCTTCCAGGAGTTATAGCTTCAAAAACTATTATACCAGTAATAGGGGTTCCAATAAATGCAGCTATAAATGGCGTGGACTCTCTTTATTCAATAGTACAGATGCCAAAATCAATTCCAGTGGCTACTGTAGGAATAAATAATAGTTATAACGGTGGAATGATGGCAGTACAAATGCTTTCAGTAAAGTACCCAGAAATTAAACATAAGTTAAAGGAATATAGAAAAAATATGAAAGAAAATTTTATAAAAGAAAATGAAGCGGGGGTAGAATTATAATGGATATGAAAAATTTTATTTATGAAGGAAAAGCAAAGAGAATATTTAAAACTGAAAAGGAAGATGAAGTACTTGTTTACTACAAGGATGATGCAACAGCTTTTAATGGTGAGAAGAAGGCATCAATAGCTTCAAAGGGAATACTAAATAATACTATCAGTTCCATAATCTTTGAAATGTTAAAAGAAAAAGGAATAAAGACTCACTTTGTTGAAAAAATTAGCGATAGAGAACAAATATGTAAGAAGGTAGATATAATTCCACTAGAAGTTATAGTTAGAAATATAGCTGCTGGAAGTATGGCTAAGAGATATGGGGTTGAAGAGGGTACAGAGCTTAAGAATACAGTACTTGAAATTAGTTATAAAAATGATGATTTAGGAGACCCTTTAATGAATGACTATCATGCTATGGCCTTAGGAATAGTTACAAAAGAGGAACTAGATTATATATATGACCAAGCTTCTAAAGTAAATAAAATACTTACTGAATTTTTCTTGAATCAAGATATAAAATTAGTAGATTTTAAATTGGAATTTGGAAAACTTAATGGACAAATATTACTAGCAGACGAAGTTTCTCCAGATACATGTAGATTATGGGATCTTAAAACAGGAGAAAAGCTTGATAAAGATAGATTTAGAAGAGAACTAGGAGATTTAGTAGAAGGATATACAAAGGTGCTTGAAAGAATTAAGTAATTAATCATTGGCAAGAGTATTATTTAGGAGGAAACAGTAATGGATTTTAAGTTTAAGGCTTCTAGTTACGATGGATATGAGTGTTATGATGAAGATAAATTTCATGATGAGTGTGGGGTATATGGTATATATAGTAAAAAGGATAATTTAGATGTGGCAAAAAGGACATATTATGGTCTTTATGCCCTTCAACATAGAGGCCAAGAAAGTGCAGGAATAGCAACTTTTGATGGAAGCGATATGAATTGCCATAAGGATATGGGTCTTGTATCTGAAATATTTAGTAAGAAAACCCTAAAGGAATTAAAGGGATATGGTGCAATTGGGCATGTAAGATATTCTACAGCAGGTGGAAGTTCATTAAAAAATGCTCAACCACTTATGGGAAAATTTAAGCTAGGAAACATTGCTATAGCTCACAATGGAAATTTAACTAATGCTGATATCATTAAAGAACTTTTAGAAGAATCAGGGTGTATGTTTCAAACATCTACTGATACTGAGGTAATTATAAACCTTATTTCTAGAGGTGCTAAGAAAGGTATACTTCAAAGTGTAATTGATTCTATGCAAGCAATAAAAGGTTCCTTTGCTATTATAATATTAACTGAAAATGAGTTAATAGGAGTAAGAGATCCTTATGGAATTAGACCGCTATGCCTTGGTAAAATAAATGAAAGTTATGTATTAGCATCAGAAAGTTGTGCACTTAATGCCACAGGTGCTGAATTTATAAGAGATGTTGAGCCTGGTGAAGTAGTTGTAATTAATGAAGAAGGTGTAAAATCCATAAAGTTTGGTGAAAAATCTAAGCTTGCCACCTGTTCTTTTGAATATATATATTTTGCAAGACCAGATAGTGTTATAGATGGAATTAGTGTTAATAATTCTAGATATAAAGCAGGAATTAAGCTTTATGAAGTGGCACCTGTGGAAGCTGATATAGTAGTTGGGGTACCAGATTCAGGAATGTCAGCTGCAATGGGATATGCAAAGGCATCAGGTATACCTATAGATATGGCACTTATTAAGAATAAGTACATTGGAAGAACTTTTATAGCCCCAACACAAGAAGAGAGAGAAGCTTCTGTAAATGTAAAGCTTAATGTGATAAAAGAAAATGTTTTTGGTAAAAGAGTGGTTTTAATAGATGATTCTATAGTACGTGGAACCACAAGTAAGAGATTGGTAACTATGCTTAAGGAAGCTGGGGCTTCAGAAGTTCATTTTAGAGTTTGCTCTCCTATGGTTAAATATCCTTGTTATTATGGTATTGATATACCTTATAGAAGTCAGCTTATAGGTGAGAAAATGAATGAAAAAGAAATAGGGGAAGTTATTGGAGCAGATAGTCTAGTCTATCTTTCAAAAGAAAACTTATTAGAATGTCTTGATAGTGACCATGGATTTTGTTGTGGATGTTTTGATGGAGAGTATCCAATATCAGCACCAGTTAAATTTTAGTAAGGAGTGATATAGAATGATAACATATAAAGATGCAGGGGTTAATATAGAAGAAGGTTATAAAGCGGTAAAACTTATGAAAGAATATACAGCAAGAACTTTAACTTCATCGGTTTTAAATGGGATTGGAAGTTTTGCTGGAATGGTAAAACTACCGGAAGGATATAAAAAACCTGTACTAGTTTCAGGTACTGATGGAGTAGGGACTAAGATTGAAATTGCAATCAAGCTTAAAAAATTTGATACAGTAGGGATAGACTGTGTAGCTATGTGTGTTAATGATATTCTATGTCATGGTGCTAAACCTTTATTTTTCCTAGATTATATTGCTTGTGGAAAATTAGATTCTCTAATAGCCAGTGATATTGTAAAAGGTGTTAGTGAAGGATGTCTACAAAGTTATGCTTCACTTATTGGAGGAGAAACAGCAGAAATGCCAGGAATGTATAATTTAGGAGATTATGATCTTGCAGGATTTGCTGTTGGTATTGTAGATGAAGATGAAATTATAGATGGAAGTAAAATTAAAGAAGGGGATGCACTTATAGGCATAACTTCTTCTGGTGTACACAGTAATGGCTATTCCCTTGTAAGAAAAGTTGTTGAGAATTATGATGAAGTCCTTGAAGGAAGAACCTTAGGAGAAATTCTATTAGAACCAACAAAGATATATGTTAAGCCAGTATTAGCACTTATGAAGAAATTTGATATCCATGGAATGTCACATATAACTGGCGGTGGATTTTATGAAAATGTACCAAGAATGTTTAAAGATAACTTTACAGCAGAGATAAAAAAGGATTCTTTCCCAAGACAACCTATATTCCAATATTTAATTAATAAAGGCGTAGACGAGTATCATATGTTTAATACATTTAACATGGGAATAGGTATGGTTCTTGCGGTAGATAGCTCAGTTAAAAATGATGTGATTAATGAACTTAAAGCTCTTGGAGAAGAAGCTTATGAAATAGGTAAAGTACAAACTGGAGGTGGAGGAGTTTGCTTAATATAGCAGTATTAGTTTCTGGTGGAGGAACTAATCTCCAGTCTATCATTGATAACATTAAAAATGGATATTTAAAAGATGTAAATATTAAGTATGTCATAAGTGATAGAGAAGGAACCTATGGAATAGAAAGAGCTAGAGCACACAATATTGATACTTTAGTCTTAGATAGAAAGATATATAAGAAAGAGCTAAGCAATAAAATTTATGAAGTATTAAATGATAAGGTGGATTTAATTGTTCTTGCGGGATATTTATCAATTATATCATCTCCTTTAGTAGATGGTTTTAAAGAGAAAATAATTAATATTCATCCTTCACTTATTCCAAGCTTTTGTGGAAAAGGAATGTATGGAATTAAAGTTCATGAAGCTGCAATAGATTATGGTGTAAAAGTTAGTGGATGTACAGTACATTTTGTAGATGAAAATACAGATACAGGAGCTATAATTATCCAGAATGTAGTAAATGTAAAATCAGATGACACTCCAGAAAAGCTACAAAAAAGAATATTAGAAGAAGAACATAAAGCTTTGCCATTAGCTATAAAGCTTATGAGTGAGCATAAGCTTTTTATAGAGGATAGAAAAGTTATTATAAAGGAGTAATGGAATTATGAAAAGAGCTTTAATAAGTGTTTATGATAAGAATGGAATTGTAGAGTTTACAAAATTCTTAGTAGAGCATGGGATAGAAGTTATATCTACTGGTGGTACCTATAGTCTTTTAAAGAAAAATAACATAGAAGTTAAAGAAGTAGCAGAAGTTACAAAGGCAGCAGAAATGTTAGATGGAAGAGTAAAAACACTACACCCTGTAGTTCATGGAGGTATCCTTGCTATTAGAGATAATGAGGAGCACATGAAGACTTTAAAAGAAAGAGAAATAGATACTATAGATTTAGTTTGTGTTAATCTATATCCTTTCTTTGAAAAAGCTAATGAGGGATTAACCTTTGAAGAAACAGTAGAATTTATAGATATAGGTGGTCCAACAATGCTTAGAAGTGCTGCTAAAAACTTTAAAGATGTGGTAGTAATAAGTGATGTAGAAGATTATAAAATAGTTATGGAGGAAATGAAGGAAAGTGGAGAAGTTTCCTTTGAAACTCGTAAATATCTTGCTATGAAGGTATTTAACTTAACCACAGCCTATGATAGTGCAATATGTGAATACTTATTAAACCACATGGAGAATAAGGATAAGCATTCAAATAAGTATTTATCCTTATCTTATGAAAAAATGGAAGATTTAAGATATGGAGAAAATCCTCATCAAGAAGCGTCTGTATTTACTAACACAAATAAAACTGGAATGCTTAATAATATTGTAATATTAAATGGTAAGGCACTTTCTTACAATAATATAAAGGATATGGATATAGCTTGGAAAGTAGTAAATGAATTTGAAGAAATTACCTGTTGTGCTTTAAAACATAATACACCATGCGGAGTTGCGGTGGGTGATTCTGCTTTAGATGCTTATAGTAAAGCATATAGTTGTGATAATGTTTCAATTTTTGGAGGTATAGTAGCTATTAATACTAAAGTAACTAAAGAGGCAGCAGAAGAAATGAAAAAAACTTTCTTAGAAATTGTTATTGCGCCTGAGTTCGAAGAAGAAGCTTTAGAAGTACTTAAAACAAAGAAAAATCTAAGAGTTATAAAATGTATGAGTAAACCAAGTGATAAAAAAGAAGTTGTTTCTGTAGATGGAGGTATATTAGTACAAGATGTAGATAGAAAGCTTTATGAGGAATTAAAAGTAGTTACAGAAGCAAACCCTTCAAAGGAACATATGAGTGATATGATATTTGGAATGAAGGTTTGTAAATATGTAAAGTCCAATGCTATAGTAGTAGTTAAGGATGGTATGGCCAAGGGAATAGCTGGTGGACAAGTTAATAGAATTTGGGCTACAACTCAAGCTATAGATAGAGCTGGAGATGGAGTAATCCTTGCTTCTGATGGGTTCTTCCCATTTAGAGATTGTGTAGATGAAGCTAGTAAACATAATATAAAAGGAATAATTCAGCCAGGTGGATCTATGAGAGACAATGAGAGTATTGAGGCATGCAATGAGTATGGCATACCTATGATTTTATCAGGAATGAGACATTTTAAACATTAGTATCCTATAAGTTAAACTGGAGGTGATTTTATGAAAATTTTAGTCATAGGAAATGGTGGAAGAGAACATGCTATAGCATGGAAGCTCGGTGAGAGTGATAAGGTTTCAAAGATATATTGTGCTCCAGGAAATGGTGGTACTTCTATGGAACATAAATGTGAAAATATTAATTTAACAGATAATGATAAACTTCTAAACTTTGCTTTAGAAAACTCTATAGATTTAACTGTAGTTGGACCAGAAGTATACCTATGTAATGGTATAGTAGATTTATTTAAAAGTCACAATCTAAAAATATTTGGACCTAGTAAGAAAGCAGCAACTCTTGAAGGAAGCAAAACCTTTGCTAAGGAATTTATGAAAAAATATGGAGTTAAAACTGCAGCTTATGAAGCTTTTAGAGATTCAAAGAAGGCTTTAGAGTATTTGGAAAAGGCTGAATATCCAATAGTTATAAAAGCTGATGGACTTGCTGCAGGTAAGGGCGTTGTTATAGCTGAAACTAAGGAAGAAGGAATTTTAGCCATTAATGATTTCATGGTTAATGATACTTTTGGAGGAGCAGGTAAGGAAATTATAATTGAAGAATTCTTACCAGGTGTAGAAGCTTCAATATTAAGTATTACGGATGGAAATACTATAATTCCATTTATATCATCTAAGGATCATAAAACTATATTTGAGGATAATAAGGGACCTAATACAGGTGGAATGGGAACTGTGGCTCCAAACCCATACTGTAATGAAAGTGTTTTAAAAGCCTTTAAAGAGGATATTTTAAAGCCAACGCTTAAGGGGATACAGGAAGAAAATCTAGACTATATAGGAATAATATTCTTTGGATTGATGATTTGCGAAAAAGGAGTATATCTTTTAGAGTATAATGTTAGAATGGGTGATCCAGAAACACAGGTGGTGTTACCTCTTATGGAGAGTTATTTTATTGATATAATTGAAGCTGCAATAGAAGGAAAACTTAGTGATGATATAGTTAAGTTTAAAAATAAGACAGCTTGTTGTGTTATAGGCTCTTCGAAAGGATATCCGGGGAGATATGAAAAAGGTGAGTTAATTACAGGTGTTGATAGTTGTAGTGAAAAGGTATTTATTGCTGGAGCTGATTCCATATATAATAAATTAATTACTAATGGTGGTAGAGTTTTAGGAGTTACAGCTCTTGGAGATAATCTAGAAGAGGCAAGAGAAAAGGCTTATAAAGGGATATTACAAGTAAATTTTAATGGAATGTATTATAGAAAAGATATAGGTAAATAAATACTGAAATAAGAAAATGCTAAGGAGGTGGAATATAGCTACTCCTTAGCATTTTTATTTATATACTCACTATATTATATATTTATAGGCTTTGTGAAAATTTCAGAAAATGGTTTTCATAAGTAAATCTACATTTATTTAAAATCTAGTTTATAGAGTAGTCTTGATTAAAGAAAAGAGAAAAGAGAAAAGGGTATAATTTTATTAATTTAAGGTATATGAAGTAACTTTAAATCCTATAATATACAGTGAGGAAGTTCTTACGAATTTATTACAATATGTTTTTTATGTTGAAATAAATTCGTACATAATGTATTATAATCAATGTGTATATTTATGTGTTAAAAAATATATACCAAAATATGTAAAAAGTATTAACAAAATTAGTAAAAATGTGTAAGATATATATAGAGGATTTTAAGAACACATTATTATGTAAAACTATAAAATAATTTCCATGATGATAATAACATATTATATATGGAAGAATAGAAAAATAAAGGTGAAGATTATGTTTAATTTAATATTATTAATTATTATGTCTCCATATACTGCATTATTTACCGGAGTATATACTACTTATAGAGTTATAAAGATGAGAGAGGAAATACAGAAAAATAGTTGGAATATGGGATTGGTTCTTTTGTTTCTTTGGTCTCTATTAGCTGGACTTCTTAATAAAAGTATTATGTCTGCCGCTGTTTCAATAGTTTTTTTCTTATATTTTACTATAAGTGTAGTATTACAAAACTATTGCAAGACAGAAGAAAAATTGGAAATAATATGTAATTATTTAATTAAGTTTTCAATTTTTTCGGGAATTGTTGGAATTATAGAAAAGGTTACTTTTGCATATTTCCCAATGGAACTGTGGAAAAAATTTTTAGGTGTACCATTGGAGGTTTCAACTAATCATAGAATTTTTAGTACTTTTGGAAATCCGAACATAGCTGGAGATTGGTTTGCTATTATGATGATAATGGCCATATACTATGCTTCTAATAGTAAAAGTGTTAAGGTGAAGTTGGCATATTATAGTGCTACAGCTCTATTTTTAATAAATCTTTGTTTAACTGGCTCAAGAGGGGTTTTTATTGGATTAATATTTGGATTAGTTTCCCTATTACTATTGAAAGTAAAAAGAAATAAGAGTGATATAATAATTGTTATATCTATTTTATTAGTTATAGGTATAGTAGGTTTTACTCCTCCAAAAGTATCTGATATTTCTCAAGAGATTACTGGTCATCAGATGGAGAGGTCTTTTGACACTAGAGAAGAAATATGGTTAGGATCTTTAAAGATGATAGATGAGAAACCATTGATTGGTTGGGGAATGTTAGGAACTATAGAGCATGGTAATGAATATTCAAGATATAGTTCTGTTATTAATCATTCTCATAATATATGGCTATCATTATTAACTTCTTTAGGAGTAATCGGACTTTTAATTTACTTATATATAAGAGCAAATATCTATAAAGATTTAATATATCTTTATAAATCTGGATATAGTAGTGTAGCTTTACTTATGGCAATACAGGTAGTTGTTTTAGTTCATGGAGTAATTGATTTTACAATAATAACTCCACAAATAGGAATACTATTTATTGGATCATCATCTATAGTCACGGCTCTAGCAAAAGAAAGTGTTAGTGTGTTTTCAAAAAGAAGAAGTATAGCTGTATAGTTATTAAGTTTTGTAAAAGCTTTTATGAAGAAGTTTATTCTCATAAAAGCTTTTTTTATATATTAGAGCTTAAGTAAAGGCTAAGTACAGGATTTTCATTTATTAAAATTATATATGTAATTAGTATAATAGATTAATTTATATTGTTGTATTAATATTACCAATAAGTATTATTATACTTATCAATAATTAGTATTGGTAAATTGCTATATAAAGCAATAAAATGAAATTAAGAAATTTATAACAAGGTTTTAATAGGGGGCATTACATTATGAATCTAAAGTATTTAAAAGAGCTGGAACAGCCTATTAGAGAAAAGTTGATGAGAGAAGAGTTGGGGGAAGAAAAGTGCAAAATAATTGATAAATTCAATTTACATCCCAATGAAAATTTATATTGGGAAAGAGTAGAGCCAAAATACCCTAATCAAGAATATTTTAGTCATAAACTAGCCACGAAGAGTACGCCTATAGGGATAATATTTCATATAAATAGATTATGTTATGCAAAAACTAAATATTTTGAACAGAATTGGGATAAATTTGTTCCATGTATATATAGTTATATAAATAATTTTGTAGAAACGGAAATCTATAATATGGAGTATATCAAACATAAAAGTACAGGTATAATTCTAGATTTGCGAGAACTTGCAAAAATTCATTGGATAGATGATTTCAGAGCCATATGTACTTACTTAGAGGAGAAAGAGATAGAAATGCAATCCTAATAGAAAAATTAAATTTATAAGAGCTTAGTTATCATCTGATAATTAAGCTCTATTTTTAGTGCGCCCAGCATGGGCGTAATCTTAAGGGTGAAAGTCCCTAACACGACCTAGTAGTGGTAAGTGTATAGCTTAAGACAAGGGTGTCCACCGTGAGATGGAATCTGAAGGAAGTCGGCGGC
>Ga0129313_1000078_pt1 | contig 96075 bp, 80 predicted proteins | sample O1105metagenome_FD_94436 | JGI IMG/M metagenome (GOLD analysis project Ga0129313, IMG submission 94436) | Orangutan group fecal microbial communities from fecal samples from Wisconsin, USA - O1105 metagenome | ecosystem: Host-associated > Mammals > Digestive system > Large intestine > Fecal...
CATCTTTTCATTCCTCTAATCGTTATTTTATCTCCAGTGTTTTTTATTACATTCAACAGATAATTCCTTATTATCCAGTGAGTCTTCACAAACTGACAGATAACACTAGATTATCCTCCCTACAATTGAAAATCTTTTCTCGGATGCTTCGTTGTCAAAATATCCCGTTGTTTTGACATTGCAACATGGGTATAAATTTCCGTGATATTAATAGAACTGTGTCCCAACATTTCCTGAATATAACGAATGTCCACATCGGATTCTAGGAGACAGGTGGCAAAAGAATGGCGGAACATATGGGGTGTGATGTGTAAATCAATGGAGGCAATGGAGGCATATTTGTTAATCATATTCCTTACGGATTGTTCTGATAGGCGTTTTTTTTGACGATTTACAAAAAAATATCCGCAGCACGCAATATCAGCAGAATATTCTTCTTTATATTCGGAGAGAGCAGAGATGACAGCGTTGTTACCCAGTTGAATCATTCGCTCTTTTGCACCTTTTCCATGAATCAAAATATTTCGCTCATATAGATTAATATCCTCTGGTTTCAAAGAGCATAATTCGGATATTCTCATTCCGGTAGAAAAAAGCAATTCCACAACGGCAATATCACGGAGAGTACAGCGTTTTTGATAAGGGGTTGTGGAGAGAGACTTTTGTTTGTACATAGTGGATAAAAAAAGCTCAATCGTATGTAGTGGAATCGTTTTTGGCAGAGTGATTGGTTCCCGAAACTTAAGATGAAGTTTATTTATTGGGTTTATCTCAATTAGGTCTTTGTATTCAAGATAATGAAAGAATGCCTTGATAGAGGCTATTTTGCGTTTGCAGGTTTTCGGTTTGTACGTCTGATGAAGCATATGAATATAAGATTCTAAATCATTAGATGTTATATCCAGTGGAGAAGGAGTAGAGATAAATTCTGCAAATTGCCGTAAATCAATGCGATATGCTTTTAATGTTTTTGAATCGAGACATTTTTGATATTGACAGAAATCGAAGTAATCCTTTGCGATAGTGTTAAAAGTATTCATAGTTAAAATCTCCTTTGTTTTTTCTCTTATTTTATCAAGTTTCAAACCTATGAGGTGGAACAACATCGGAAAACCTTAACAATACCGGTTTAGAGATCGTAATACGATTGGTAGGAATTCTGTATTTTAATTCAATAACTGACAATATTCTACAAAAAGTATACATTGAATATATAAAAATGTTCAAAACAAATAACAACAGAGGAAAAAGGGAGGAAATTATGGGAAATTCAAATTTGTTGTATTTATTTCGGGCATATAAAGCCGTAACAAATCCGTATGCTAGTATCAAGGAGATTAACTTTAGTGCAGCAGTTCTTGATTAGAAAAGGGTAGAAACTTTAGCGGAAAAGAAGGGTATTCTATACTATGTGAATGATATTCAAGAGAATGCCAGTTCCAATATTCGTACATATGTGGAGGAATCTAAGTATGGATTGGAATCAGAGTTTTCAGCTAAAGCAAATGTTGCATATAAAGGGGCTGTCTTTAGTGCGGGGCTAGATACCTCCGTTGCCAAAAAAGATAATCATGCCAAAAACACACGTTATTTGTGTGTCTATGAAGAACATATTCTATATAGCGTTTGCATGAATGTGAATGCAGAAGATTTAAAGGATTGCCTAAGTGAAGCATTTTGTAAAGAAATACAAACTCCAATGCTGCGTGATATCCAGCGAGAGATAGAAGAATTTGAAATTTAGAAGAAAGCGAGGGCTGTCACACTAAGTAATTAGTGTGCAGCTCCTTTTCTGTATAAAACGCTTCTTTGTTAAATTCCTATGAAGGTGAAAGTATGGCTTGAATTAAAGAAGCTTCCTGATGCAAGGGATTCTTCTAAGTAAAAAGACAACTATAAAGTAAATTATAAATTCACATAAGATAGATACAATACTGCACATATATCGTCCAATATAAGGCTCAATCATAAGAACATGATTAAATATCATGGATGAATAAGAGGTATGTGTTTCTATTAAAAAAATACCAAATGTTGCCCCTGATAACTCTGCAAGGAAGTTATTTAAAAACTGATGATTCAATTTTTTGTTTTTCAAACCGGTATGAAGTGCATAAACAATGAAACAACACGGAAGTAGCACGCTATGTTGCAATATTTGTTCCTGATTGGCACCTCCATTTGCTTTTATATCGTAACTCATCAGAAGGATTGCCAATATAAAGTTTAATATTGTACCAATTAGTAATATCCATCCTAAGCGTTTCTTTCTATTTGGATTCGTTTCATTTTCTGAAAAATCTACTAATAGAAATCCCAAAATAGGAAATGTTATCTGCCAACAATCACTTGCCCAAGTAGAATTAAAAAGTGTCATATTGCCGGTAAAATGCTCGCTGATAGACAGTGGAATGCATATTCCGCTTAAGGTGTATGTCATTATCGTAAGTATCAAAAATAATTTTTTCTGGTTTTCATTCATGTTTTGAGCCAATATTCTTAAAAAAGGTAACATGAATAGATAGGCAATATAAGCATATAAATACCAATTGAGCTTTGTTGTGTAGACCGAAACGAATCCATCCGCTTTTACGCTTTCTCCCCAAGTAAAATAAGCCAATAATGCTAATGGAATCATTACAATAAATATTCGTAAAATTCTATGGCGGAATATTTTAGAAAAAGATTCCGTTTTGCCAAGTAATAATGCTCCGGAAATCATAAAAAATAATGGTGGGCCACATCGGCTCAAAACAGACGCACTAATCATCAATATATATTTGAGACTCATATATGGAACCTGTGTAAAATATGTAAAGGCTTCCCGATGATTATATAAAACCATTAGAATAGCTGTTATTCTCATAATATCATAACTAATATTTCTTGCTTTTGTATCAGACATAATCTTTCGTACTCTCCTCTGATATGAATTTTCTTATTTTTTTGGTGCATTTTTATTATACATAAAAATGATACAAGTGCAACACGAACTGGCTATTCTTTCCCTCTTATGATAAAATGAAAATGTATAAATCATAGAAAGTATCAGTAAAAAGGACAGTCCAATGAAAAAAACAAAAAAGATATTACAATCTCTGGATAAAGTATTATTGGGGTCTGTGACAGTGATTTTTTTACTGCTCATCAGCTTGCTTCAATATATTTTTTCCAGTACATATAAAGTACCGTTTTATGTGCTGATTATTGTAATGCTGGTATGTTATGCCGTCTGCATTATTATTTATTCTGTCATGCATTCCCAGAAAGAGAGGGAAAGAACACCGGAGTACCCCAGAGTCATAACGGTAACCAGTAGGGGGCAGTTTGTGATGGAGCCATCAGAACAATTCAAATACGGTATGTTGGTAACGGTTTACTGGCTGGAAAGAGATGTGGAATATGAGATTGCTCGCGGTTATGTAGAAAACATACAGGACGATAAAAAGATTATTGTTCGTATCGAAGAACAGATACAGGAATTGGAAATTAAAATCACACCGAAATCCTGTAAAAAGATTATAATCAAGCCATATATTTTTAGGAATGCTACATTATAGAAGGAGGGCATAAAATGAGTGAAAGTAAAGAAAGGGCAATGGTAGCACAGGTAATAGATGATTTTCATGTGGTGTTGAACCGTGGAAATGTCCATGGAGTAGAAGAAGGAGATAAATATCAGATATACTATTTGGGAGATGAGGATATTATAGACCCGGAAACCAATAAATCCTTGGGAAAGCTGGAATATATTGTGGGAATCGGTAAGGTTACCAATGTGCAGGAGCATATGTGTGTGTTGGAGTCCTGCGAATATGCAAAAGGACACACTAAGAAAATTGTAAAAAGAACCAACGGTTTGCTGGGAACCATGAACCCATGGGGAGATGGAAGTGTTACCGAAGAAACCGTAGAGCCGCCGGAATGGATGGAGTTTTGTAATCCTCAGATAAAACAATTGGCGAGGTTGGTAAAATAGAGTGTTTGACATCTAAAATACTGATAATAACGGAGAAAACTCGGAATTTTCCAAGGAGTCTCCGTTGTTTTTTGTGCAAAATTGCTATATGAGAAAAGAAAAAATACAAATATAATAGAGTCATATAAAAGCATATTTTCTTTTTCTGTTCGGAAAATCTCCGGCAGATTTCTAGGTGTAAGCCGTCATAATTCTAATTTATTCAGAAAATCCATGCTTTGAAAACCCAATAAGAAAAAAGCAGGAGTTTCTGAATGAAAAGCTCCTGCGGATAGGAGGAAATACATGATGGAAGAGGAAAAAGAAATGCGTCGGACCTATAAGGATACGGTATTCCGTATGCTGTTCAGCGAAAAAGAGAATCTGCTGAGCCTTTACAATGCAGTCAACGGAACAGACTATAAACATCCGGAAGATTTGGAAATTAATACGCTGGAGAATGCAATTTACATGAATATGAAAAATGATATTTCTTTTGTGTGCGGATTCTATCTTGATTTGTATGAACATCAGTCTACATATAACAGGAATATGCCGCTACGTAACCTGTTCTATATTGCACGGCTGTTAGAAAAGCATATAAGGAAGGACTCCATCTATTCATCCAAGCTCCTGCGGATACCGTCGCCAAGGTTTCTGGTCTTTTATAATGGAACAGAGCATCAGCCGGAGAGACAGGTGCTACGGTTATCGGATTCTTATTGGAGACGGGAAGAAGAGCCGTATCTGGAATTAAAGGTTCTTATGCTAAACATCAATGCGGGAAAGAATCAAAAATTAAAGGATTCGTGTCCGGTATTAAAGGAATATATGGTATATATCGGGAAAGTGAGAGAATATCTTAAAGAACAAGAACTGCCAAAGGCGGTAGAGATGGCGGTGGATGAGTGTATAAAGGAAGGCGTTTTATCAGAATTTCTAAGCAGAAACAGAGCGGAGGCGATTCAGATGAGTATCTTTGAATATGATGAGGAACGGGAGCTTGCAATCATCCGGAGAGATGAGAGAGAAATCGGAGTAGCCCAAGGGATAGAACAAGGGATAGAACAAGGGATAGAACAAGGTCTGTTATTGGGCGAAGCGAAACGGATAGAACAGATTCGGTGGAAATACCGAAAGGGACTGTCAGTTACGGAAACAGCAGACATGTTGGAAATGGAGGAAGGGTATGTACAGAAAGTCATGGAATTTTTGGAAAAATATCCAGATGAAGAAAATATTACATTAGCGGAAAAGCTCAGCACAGAACAGGTAAAGCTGTAAAGAAGGAAAAAATTAAAGATAATTATAACTGCTCCAAACGAAACAAAGAACGTTTGGAGCATTCTTTATAAAAAAATAATGAATTTACAATCAGAACGTGATATAATAATATAGCATATGTCAAAATTGAACATAAAGTATCGAAATAAAAAGAATTTGGAAGATTAGGAGGACAATTTATATGAAAGGAATTATTTTAGCAGGAGGAGCAGGAACAAGACTGTATCCATTAACAAAAGCAATTTCAAAACAGATTATGCCGGTTTATGATAAACCGATGATTTATTATCCACTGTCAACACTGATGCTGGCAGGAATCCGTGAGGTATTGATTATTTCTACACCTAGAGATTTACCGGTATTTGAGGAATTATTAGGAGACGGCAGCCAGTTGGGAATGCGTTTTGAGTATGCGATTCAGGAAGAGCCAAGAGGACTGGCAGATGCATTTATTATTGGCGAGGAGTTTATTGGAAAGGATGCAGTTGCACTTGTTTTGGGAGATAATATCTTCTATGGACAGAGTTTCTCTAAGGTACTGAGAAGTGCCGCAGAGCGTACAGAGAACGAAGGCGGAGCAACCATTTTCGGTTACTATGTAAAAGACCCGAGAGAATACGGTGTGGTAGAGTTTGACGAGAACGGCAAAGCGTTATCCATCGAAGAGAAGCCGGCAAATCCAAAGTCTAATTACGCAGTACCGGGACTTTACTTCTATGATAATGAAGTAGTGGAGATTGCGAAAAACGTAAAACCTTCCGCTCGTGGTGAAATTGAAATTACCAGTGTAAACAATGAATATCTGAGCCGTCAGACCTTGTCCGTAGAGACTTTAGGAAGAGGATTTGCATGGTTGGATACCGGAAATCATGACATGCTTCTGGCAGCAGCAGATTTCGTATCTGCATTCCAGAAACGTCAGGGCTTATATATTTCCTGTATTGAAGAGATTGCGTACAAACGTGGATTTATTGATGCAGAGCAGTTAAAGAAACTGGCAGAGCCATTGTTGAAGACTGAGTACGGACAGTATCTGATGGATATTGCCAACGGATTATAAGCAGAAGTTATAAAAAGCTACCAAGGAGACAGCAATGCAGAGCAAGACAAAAGAGACCATAAAATATTGGTATCGTGGATTGTGTAACCTACTTATCACAGTAGTAGTGATAGGAATGTTTGCATGGGTATGGCAGCATTACCTAAATATCTTACTATACCAGCGTTATCTAAATAAGGGAAATCTGCTGATGATTGCCGTATACGGTGTATTAGCAATCCTGTTTATCCACGTGTTTGGCGGATACAAGATAGGAATAAGCAAGAGGTCCAATGTGATTTTGTCACAGGGGATAGGGCTGGTCTGTCTGAACGGAGTGGGAATATTGATTACCATTCTGATGGTGGGACAGGTATATTATCTTCGATTGATTATTATTGAATATATAGAGCTTTTAGTGGCACAGATGCTGTCTCTTTTTGTGCTGACGATGATTACTATGACTCTGTACCGAAAGATTTTTCCACCTTATAGAATGCTCCACATTTATGGGGACTATGAGAATAATCTTACGGTAAAAATGAATGCTCGTGGGGACAAGTATGTTATCGCAGGAGAGCTGAGTTATCGGGAAGAGATGAAAGTAATCCGTGAGACCATTGGAAAGTATGATGCAGTACTTATTAATGATGTACCGAGTAAAAGGCGGAACAAAATATTAAAAGAATGTTTTGATCAGGCAAAGAGAGTATATTTCACACCAAAGATATCGGACATTATTGTAAAAGGTTCGGCAGAATTGAACCTTTTTGACACTCCGTTGTATTTTTGTAGAAATCTGGGAATGTCTGCACCACAGAGATTTATCAAACGTTTTGGTGATATTGTGATTTCTCTCATTGGAATCATTATCACATCACCGATTATGCTGATTACGGCTATTGCCATCCATTCTTATGATAAAGGTCCGGTATTTTATCGCCAGACCAGATGTACCATTGATGGCAAAGAATTTAAAATCATGAAATTCAGAAGCATGATTACGGATGCGGAAAAAGACGGAAAAGCAAGGCTGGCAACCGAAAATGACAGCCGTATTACCCCTGTGGGGAAATTTATCCGTGCCACCAGAATTGATGAGATACCGCAGTTCTTCAATATTCTGATGGGTGATATGAGCGTGGTGGGTCCGCGGCCGGAGAGACCGGAGATTAATCGGGAATACTGCGAAGAGGTTCCTGAATTTGCCTATCGGCTTCGGGTAAAAGCAGGATTGACCGGATATGCCCAGGTATATGGAAAATACAATACCACTTCCTATGATAAGCTGAAGCTGGATATGATTTATGTGGAAAAATGTTCTGTCTGGCTGGATATAAAACTGATTCTTCTAACTCTAAAGGTGATTTTCCAAAAGGAAAGTACGGAAGGATTGGATGAGGGAAATACAACAGCAGCTACGAAAAACATAAAAGTAGATAACGAGGAACATTATGGATAAAGTATTACTGGTGGCCAGACTGGGAAAATTCTTTTCGGATTTTGAAATGTCCGATATAAGTATCCTTCAGGAAATGGGATATGAGGTCTGGTGTGCAGCAAATTTTGAAAATGATAATCACAAGTTAGATAAGACAGGCGTAAAGAAAATACATCTGTCTTTTCGTCGTTCTCCCCTTAGTGTGGAAAATCTTAGAGAATGTCGAAAATTAGAAGCTCTTATGGAAAAAGAACACTTTAAACTGGTACATTGCCATATGCCTATTGGAGGAGTGTTTGCCAGACTGGCGGCAAAAAGGACGAAAACCACTCCGGTATTCTATACGGCACATGGCTTTCAGTTTGCTAAGGGGGGGCCCAAAAGAGACTGGATATTGTTTTATCCGGTAGAAAAGTTCCTTTCCAAGTATACGGATGTTCTGATAACCATTAATCATGAAGACTATGAGCTGGCAAAAAATAAATTCCATATGGGAAAAGCGGTTTATCTGAATGGAATCGGTATTGATATCCACAAGTTTTCACATGGAAAGAACATTCGGAATGAATTATGCGAGGAATTGGGCATACCACAGGAGAGTTACCTGATGCTTTCTGTGGGAGAGTTAAGCAAGCGGAAAAATCACCAGGTGGTTTTAAGGGGATTGGCACAGCTTGGAAATAGCAATGTTCATTATCTGATTTGCGGCATAGGAGCGTTGGACAAGTATTTAGAAGAATTGGTAAAGGAATTGGGTATCGAAAAACAGGTGCATTTTTTGGGATATCGGGAAGATATTGCAGATATCTGCAAATCCGTGGATGTATTCGCGTTTCCGTCTAAGAGAGAGGGACTGCCGGTGGCACTTATGGAAGCCATGGTGGCAGGACTTCCGATTATCGCTTCTAAAGCAAGAGGAAATACAGAGTTGGTGGAAGATGGCGTCAACGGCATCTTGTGTGAGAAAAACACACCGGAAGAATATGCGGAAGCAATACGAAAAATGCAGAATGCCGATAAAGAAATGATGATACAGAAGAGTTTGGAAAAGATAGAAAAGTATGATTTGAAGTATATCCGGGAAGAAATGAAAGCATTGTATGAGAGAGGATTGGCAAAGTAAATGGTGATATTGCATATCTTGAATTCCAGAATATATTCGGGAGCAGAGCATGTGGTGTGTTCCATCATAAAAAATCTGCCTAAGGATTGTAAATGCGTCTACCTGTCTCCCAAAGGAAACATTCAGGAGCGTCTGGAAAAAGAAGGAATAGAATATTATGGCGTGGACAAGCTGTCTGTAAAAACCGTGAAGAGAGCAATGGAAGAAATCAAACCGGATATCATTCACGCACATGATTTTCGGGCAAGCGTAATAGCGGCAGAGGCAGCAAAGAGAGAGATAAAAGTCATTTCACATTTACATTGTAATCCGCCATGGTTAAAAAAAGTGTGTATCAACAGTTTGATATATAAACACTATGCACCATATTTCCAATCAGTTCTCACAGTGTCGGATTCCGTAGAAAAAGAATATCGGTATGCAGAGAAAATTGCAGATAAGGTACAGGTAGTGGGAAATCCCTTTTCTGTAAAAGAAGTACAGGAAAAAATCCATGATAAATCAGAAGAAGATTATGATTTGCTTTTTGTAGGGCGGATGACGGAAGAGAAAAATCCACTTCAGTTTGTGGAAATTTTTAAGAGCCTAAAATATGAAAAGCAATTAAATATAAAAGGAGCCATGATAGGAGCAGGGGATTTGTATGAGGCTTGCGAAAAAAAGATTCAGCAATACGGATTACAGGAAAATCTAAAAATGTTTGGATTTCAGGAGAACCCTTATAAATACATGGCAACATCTAAGGTTTTGTGTATGCCTTCAAAATGGGAAGGCTTTGGTCTGGTTGCTTTGGAGGCAATGTGCTTAGGCTGCCCGGTGGTGGCAAGTTCTGTAGGCGGTCTGCAGGACATCGTAACAGAGGAAAGTGGAAAAAAATGTCAATCTCATGCAGAATATGTGGAGGAAACAGCCAAGCTGTTGACAGATGAGGTTTACTATTCCACAAAATCACAAGGGGCAAGAAAACGGGCAGACAGCTATGATAATTTGGAAGAATATATAGGAAAAATCGTAAAGATATATTGAGGAGATAAAAGAAAGATATGACACAGCCGTTAGTATCGGTTCTGATACCGACATACAAATCCTTTGAAGGCATTTATAAAACACTTAATAGTATTTTTAGTCAGACATATTCCAACATTGAGATTGTCATTAATGATGATGGATCACCGAATTATGGCGAGTACGAAAGTAAGATTGCCAAGTATATAGAAGAACATAAAACACCGAATATATCAAATGTAATTTTTCAACATTTAGAAGAGAATGTGGGAACAACCCAAAATTGTAATAGTGCCATTAAGGTGGCAAAGGGAAAATATCTAAAAGCCGTACCAGTAGATGATGAATTATATGATGAAACGGTGATTAGTAGGTGTGTAGAATTTTGCGAAAAAAATCAAGCTAGAATATTGGTGGGTCAGACTTTTGTAAAAAGACGAACAGGTGAGGATACTGATAAAGTTCGGAATACAGCCAGTTATAGATGGAAAGCCAGAAGCGGTCGCATGTGTAATATCACACCAACACCAAAAGATATCCAATACCTAAAAAGTTTGGATACCAAAACTTGTAATGAGTTATTGATGTCCCGATGTATTATATCAACGGTTGCTGTGTTTTTTTCCATGGAATTGTTGCAGGAGACCAATGGATTTTTAGAAGATTTTAGGTTGATAGAGGATATGACATATTGGCCATATCTTGCAAAAAAAGGAGAAAAATTCTTTTTTTCAGAAATTATAATGATGAAATATGCGTTGAATGGTGTAAGTAATGGCGGACCGTTAAATAGTGAATTTTTCCGTGATTATCAGATAATCATGAAAGAGATTTATATTAAGAATGAGGTTCGAGGGGGGATATTTAACCCCGCTTTAAAACGTTTAAGAAACCGTCAGATTGATTGGATGAGGGTTTCTCGGGAAAATAACAGTATAGGAAACAAGCTGAAGTATCTGGATGTGATATGTTACCAATTTTGGGGAAATATAAAATATTTATTGGCAGGTACGAGACTGTAGAGGTTTTTATGGTAAAAGTAAGTATTGTTGTTCCGGTATACAATACACCGGAGAAGTATTTGGAAAAATGTATAAAAAGTATTTGTAATCAGACTATAGAAGAACTGGAATTGATTTTGGTGGACGATGGTTCTGAGAAAGCCTGTGCGGATTTGTTAGACAGATTCCAAGAAGAGGATGAGCGAATAAAAGTAGTGCACATAGAAAATCAGGGGGTATCTAACGCCAGAAATATAGGAATAGAACAGTCGGTGGGAGAATGGATTACTTTTGTGGATTCTGACGATTGGATTGAGGCAGAAACCTTAGAAAGATTATTGAACCTTTCGGAAAAATCGGGAGCCGATACTCTAATGTGGAGGTTTGATAAAGAAATCGGAGATTCCTATGAGAACACACCATTTCTAGGCAAAGATTATATGGTGTTTCAGGGAAATGAGATTCAGAAATTGCAAAGGATGCTTTTGAATTTTTATAGTTATTCCGATGAAATGCTATTTACATTTTTGGTAACGACAGTATGCAAAATGTACAAGACAGAGATTATAAAGGAAAATCAAATATCATTTCCGGTAAATGTGAAAAACGGTGAAGATGGAATATTTGCCATTGAAGCATTTCAGTATGCGAAAAAAGTAGTCTTTACGAATCAAATATTATACCATTATGTACAGAGAGAAAATTCCGTATCAAAAGCATTTCGTCCTGAAACGATAGAGAGCTGGAGAAATAACCGTAAAGAAACCAAAAAGCTATTGGAACGTCTGGGGATTATGGAACATATGCAGGATGTTTATGATTATCATGCGGTAGAGGTTTTAAAATTGATTTTGTTTACGGTATATGCACATAAAGATTATAAAAAGACAGAAGGACTGTTATCTATTAAGGAATTGCTGCACACACCGGAGTTTGGACCATCAATAAAAAGAATTCCATTAAAAAATATTTATGGTTCAAAAGGTAAAATAGTTGCATTTTGTGCAAAGCACAATATGACCGGTGTATTAGTATGGTTGACGAAAATTAGAAGTAAGATGATTTAGAAGAAAGAGGCATGATATGGAACAAAATAAACAGGAGAATACCTATATAAAAGGCAAAAACGTCATAATAAAAGAAGGTACGATAATAGGTAACAATGTAGTAATTGAAGATAATGTATATATAGATTATCGCTGTATTATAAGAGATAACGTTACCATAAAAAAGAATAGTAAAATAGGTGCGAATTGCATTTTAGGAGAGTATCTGGGAGATTTTTTTGAGAATCCAGAGAAAGATTATTGTCATCCGTTGGTAATTGGAGAAAATTCAGTTATTCGTAGTAATACAGTCATATATGGGGATTGTGAGATTGGAGAATGTTTCACAACAGGACATCATGTAACAATCAGGGAGAAGACGAAGATAGGAAAACATGTAAGCATAGGAACTTTGTCTGATATTCAAGGAGACTGTGAAATCGGAAATTACGTTCGTTTACACAGTAATGTTCACATTGGAATGAAATCGGTAATAAAAGACTTTGTATGGGTATTTCCATATTGTGTTTTGACAAATGATCCAACACCGCCATCCACCGTGTTGGAAGGAGTTACTTTAGAGAAATTTGCAGTGATAGCTACCGGAAGTGTTATATTGCCGGGAATCACGGTTCACTCTAACAGCCTTGTGGCAGCGGGAGCTGTTGTAACGAAAGATGTTGAGAGTAATGTTGTAATAGGTGGAAATCCGGCGAAGGTAATAGCAGATATATCAAAAATCAAAAATCGGGTTACCGGGGAACAGGTTTATCCATGGCATGATAGTTTTAGCAGAGGAATGCCTTGGGAAAATATCGGGTATGATGAGTGGCTCAAAAATAAAGGAGAGGAAGAGTAATATTGGCAAAAATTATTAATTTTCAACAGCATGGGGATGCCAGAGGACAACTGGTAGCTCTGGAAGAGAACAAGGAGATTCCGTTTAATATAAAGAGAGTCTATTATATGTATGATACCGGGGAGGGAGTTCGCAGAGGCTATCATGCCCATAAAAAATTAGAACAGATTCTTATTTGTATACATGGTTCCTGTAAAATACATTTAGACGATGGAAAATCAGTAGAAGAGATTCTGTTGGATAAACCGTATGAAGGTCTCTATATAGCAAATAATGTATGGAGAGAAATGTATGATTTTTCAAAAGATGCAGTTTTACTGGTGTTGGCATCAGAGTTGTATGATGAGAATGACTATATTCGGGATTATCAACGCTTCATGTCATATTTAGAGGAGGAAAGAAAATGATACCATTTGTCAGTTTTGAGAAAATGCATAAAGAGATAGAGGAAGAGATAACTGCTAAATTCCAAGAGGTTTATTCTAAGAATTGGTTTATTCAGGGTGAAGAATGCTCCAGATTTGAAGAAGAGTTTGCGACATATTGTAACCGAAAATATGCAGTGGGATGCGGTAACGGATTAGATGCATTATTCTTGATTTTAAAAGCATATGGAATTGGAAAGGGAGACGAAGTAATTGTACCTTCTAATACCTTTATTGCCACGGCACTTGCGGTATCCTATACAGGGGCAACACCGGTATTTGTGGAACCGGATATGGATACATATGATATCAACCCTGAAAAAATAGAGGAAAAGATTACAAAAAACACAAAAGCCATTATGGCGGTGCATTTATATGGACAACCAGCACCTATGGATGCTATTAATGAAATTGCCATTAAATATAATTTAAAGGTAATTGAAGACGCGGCACAGGCACACGGTGCATTGTACCATGGAAAAAAAGTAGGAAGTTTGGGAGATGCGGCAGGGTTCAGTTTTTATCCGGGAAAAAATCTGGGAGCACTTGGAGATGCGGGAGCAATAGTAACCGATGATGAAGAACTGGCAAAAAAAATCAGAGCATTGGGTAATTACGGTTCTGACTATAAATATCATCATATCTATCAAGGAAACAATTCCCGATTGGATGAAATGCAGGCAGCTTTTTTAAGGATTAAATTGCAGTATTTGGACAAATGGAATGAAAACCGTATTGAAACAGCCGGAAAGTACATGAAAGGAATCCAAAACAAAGAAATTATTTTGCCGAAGATTAGTGAAGATACAAAACATGTATTTCATGTTTTTGCAATTCGTTGTGAAAAAAGAGACGAACTGGAGAAATATTTAAAGGAACATAATATCGGAACAAATAAGCATTATCCAACGCCGATTCATTTGCAAAAGGCATATCAATCGCTGGGAATGCAAGAAGGTGAACTGCCGTTGGCAGAGCAAATTTCAAAGACAGAACTCAGTCTGCCGTTATATTACGGTATGGAGGAGTCAGAGATTCAATATGTAATAGATAAGATAAATGAATTTAAAGGGAATTTCTAATGAATTTAAAAACAGAAAATAAACAAATTCTTTGGAATAGTATTGTGGGCGTCTTAAACCGTGTGATTACAGTTATACTCGGAATTGTATTTCGTAAAATATTCATTGTTTATCTGGGAGAAAGTCTTTCAGGTTTAAGCAGTCTTTACATGAATATATTGAACTTTTTGAGTATTGCTACCGCAGGACTCAGCGTCAGTGCAATGCACAAAATATATGTATGTAATGCTAATGAGGATTATGAAGAGGTAAGAAAGGTAGAGCAGTTTACAAAACAGTTTTATCGTGCGGTTACCATCGTTATATTTTTGATAGGACTTGTGTTTACCACGATATTAGATAAAATGATATACAACAATCAGTATGATATATCATTTTTGAGGATGGTATTCCTGTTACAGGTCTTAGGTGAATGTATTAATTACTGGTTTCAATCTAAAAAGGTTATTTTGCAGGCGTATGCGGAAAATTATATTATAAGTTATATAGAAATTGTCGTAAATGTTTGTATTTATGTGTTACAGGGATGTGTCATTATATTGACACAAAACTATATTTTATACTTGTTTACATTATTGTTAAAAGGAGCTTTAATAGGCGGTCTTTCCCATTGGCAGGCGGTAAAAAAGCATCCATGGTTAAAGAATAGTGTAAAAGTGAAGATGAGAGAAATGAGTTATCTGTTCAAGGATTTGAAGGATACCATACTCATGCAATTTTCTACATTTATTTTTATCTCCACAGATAGTATTGTGATTTCAAAATTTTTGGGATTAGTTTGGGTAAATGCATATGACAACTATATGATTGTGTTGAATGCATTAACTTCCGCCATGGATGAGATTAATGCGGCAATTCGTTCTACATTTGGCAATACATTGGCAAAGGATGAAAGTCAGAAAGCCAGAGTGGAATTTGTGGAATCAACTACATTTGTACAGTTTTTGCTTGCGTCATTTGGAAGTGTTTCCGTTTTTTGCTTAATAGGAGATTTTATACAGATTTGGCTAGGAAGCAAATTTGTATTGGCATGGACCACAGCGTTGGTGTTTACGATTAACTTTTATATAACAGTAATTGCCAGTCCGTTAAAGAATTATATGATTATCAGTGGAAATTTTGCGGTTGATAAAAAAATCACAATTAGTGCAGCATTTGTGAATATTATAATTTCTGTCATACTGGTAGGAAACATAGGGGTGGTAGGTGTTATCTTGGGAACTATGTCGGGAAACATCTGCATGTTGATAGCGAGGATGATTTATTTTTACAAAAATATCGTACAACAAGGCTTAGGAAAATATGTGGGAAATATTTGTTTATATGCAGGAATCTTTGGGATAGAATTGGTAATTACCATGAAGGCATGTGAAATGGTAAGTTTTTCAAATATCTATATAGCATTTATAATCAAAATAATTTTCTGCCTGTTGATTCCGAATGTGATAAATCTAATAATATTTAGAAACAGAAAAGAATTAAAATTGTTAACAAATAAATTGAAAAACAAGAGGGATGCGTAAATGCCGAAAATCAGCATTATAGTAGCAGTATACAATACGAAAATAGAATATTTGGAAGAGTGTATAGACAGTCTGAGGAAACAGACATTAAAAGATTTAGAAATCTTATTAATAGATGATGGATCTGAGCAAGAGTGTGCAAAAAAATGTGATGAATATCAGAAATTGGATGAAAGAATCCGTGTGATACACAAAGAAAATGAAGGAGTTTCCATTGCTAGTAATTTAGGAATTGAAATGGCAACTGGAGAATATTTGACTTTTGTGGATAATGATGATTGGATAGATTTGGATGCCTGTGAAAAAGTTTATCACAAGATTACGCAGCATCAAGCAGATGTAGTAATGTGGAATTATTATTCCTATTGCAAAGATAAAACTGAAAGAGCTTATTATAAAGGCGAAAATCAAGTGGTATATCAAGGTAAAGAAATCCAAAAGCTGCAAACACAAATTTTGGATGTATTTGCATATGAAGAACAGCAGATATCATTGGCAGGTGCAAACTGGTGTAAACTCTATCGTACAAAATTGTTAAAAGAAAATCCGCAGGCAAGATTCCCAGAGCATATGATGGGCGGAGAGGATGCGATTTTCACATATAAGGCATTGGCATGTGCGGAGAAAGTCGTGTTTTGGGATGAGCCGATGTATTACTATCGCCAAAGTGAAATTTCTTATACAAAGCGTTTTAAACCAGAGATGGTTCGAGATGAGGTACGGCTTTTAAATATGTACTATGGAATGGTAAAAGGAAATGATAAGCAGGAGATAGCATTAGGAAAGCTGACATGTAACTCTTTGATAGCGGTTTGCCAGAATTATATATATCATAAAGACCATAAAATCACTTATTGGAAAAGAAGAAAGCTTTTGAAAGAAATATTGCAGATGGAAGAATACCGAAGAGGATTGGAAGGTATCGGAAAGTATCATTTTAATAAAGCAAAAAGAGTGTTCTTAACCTTTGCAAAGTATCATTTGGTGGACTTGGTATTGTTAGGTACGAAAATTTATACAGCAAAGTCTGAAGAAGAAAGATTCTAGACTGTTTTAGGAGGAACGGATGAGTATTAAAGAAAACATGAAAAATAATAAAAAGGTCTATAAAATATTAAAACCTATGGTCGATAGAGGAAGAATGGTTGAACATTCTCTGTTGGGTTTTCTGCGAAAAAGTTCCGTGTTTTGTAATCAAAATTATAAAGAATTAAAAAAATATCGGAATCTTCATAAAGGGCAGCGGTGTTTTGTGATTGCCAATGGTCCCAGCCTGACTATGGAAGATTTGGAATTGGTAATTCAGACAGGAGATATTTCCTTTGGATGTAATCATATAGAGAAAATATTTGAGAATACTGCATGGAGACCGGATTATTGGTGTGTTACTGATGAAAATATAGCAGATTTGGTAGAACAAGGGGTACCAAAAGAAATACCGTTGTTTACAACGAAAAGTTCCTATGAGAAAATGACAAACAAGAGGGAAAATATCTGTTATGTAAAGGATTTGTATCTGCCGGAACATTGTGTTAGAACTGACATGATGAGTTGGTGGGCAATGAGTGCAACGGTATCGGTATTTATGATAGAGCTTGCCATGTATATGGGATTTTCGGAGATTGTATTATTGGGACTTGATTGTACTTTCCGCATACAGAATTATGAACATGTCGCAACCTCATCAAAGGAAGGATATGCGGATTATTCCAAGAATTTGAATAAAGATAAAGAGCGTTTGAAAGAGCGGAATATGACAGCGGATGAATACAATGAGCATATTTATCAGATGTTTATGACCGATTACAGGAATATCCAAAAAGTGGCACAGGTACGTGGAATAAAAATTGTAAACGCCACAAGAGGCGGAAGATTGGAAGTTTATAAACGACAGACCATGGAGGAGATATTGAAATAAAAAATTCGGATAAGGCGATGTATTTGAGATGGAAAGAATACGAAGAAAAATAAAAAACAATAAAATTTTATATAAGGTGGGTTATCCTATAGTTTTTGCGGCACGTTATATCAGAGGTGTGTATTTGCAGATAGGATGGTTTTACATTAAGATTCTTCTTAGAAAAATACATATTATCAAATATGACCAAGTGATTGGTAAATTAGAAGACCAGTACAAGGGACAGCACAAAAGGATTTTTGTGGTAGCCACAGGTCCAAGTCTGAGAATAGAAGATTTGGAATGGTTGGAAAAGAATCAGGAAATATCAATTAGTTTTAATGGAATTTTTAAAATGTTTGATAAGGTTGATTGGCGGCCGGATTATTATGTGATGGATGATTACTGGCTCTACAGATCCTACAAAAAAAAGAAATTTGATATTCAATTTGAAAAATTCGCAAAAAACAAAGTGATATTATCAGAGCCGATGAAGAAAGAGTTGGATTATGATTACGATACAAAAAAAATCGGGTTTGTTCCAATGTGCTATTATGATCATTGGTTTACCAACAAAAGTGAACGTTATAACTATTCCAGAGATTTGAAAAACGGTCACTATGATTTATATACGGTTACAAATCTGGCGATTAACTTAGCAGATTATATGGGAGTGGAAGAAGTATATCTGCTGGGAGTAGACTGTAGCTTTGCTTCCGGGGCATTGCATTGCGGGGAAGCAGAAGAGAACCAGGAAAAGAAGAATATAGAGAAGCTTTTGGAACAGGAAAATGCTCAAAGACGCGGTTACCATGAGCTGCACAAAAGAATAACGCCAAATGGGATAAGGATTTATAACGCCACCAGAGGGGGACTTCTGGAGGAATTTGAACGTGTGGATATGGATAAACTTATAGAGCAAAGTAATTAGGAAAAGGAGATTGTGATGAATCAAATTCATGTATTAGATTGCACACTGCGAGACGGTGGCTATTGTAATAATTGGGAATTTGGATATGAGAATAAAAGGAAGATTCTAAAGGGATTAATAGAAGCAGACCTTGATGTAATCGAGTGTGGCTTTTTGACAAACAAAATTGTTTATGACCAAAATGGAACAAAATTCACAAATTTATCTGAAATAAGTGAGATTCTTCCGACAGACCGAAAAGGGAAAATTTTTGTGGCAATGGTCAATTTCGGAGAGTACGATTTGGAGAAATTACCGTGTTATGATGGAACTTCCATAGACGGAATAAGGGTGGCATTTCATAAAAAAGACAGGGAAAAAGCATTGGAATGGTGCCGAATTATCGGAGATAAAGGATATAAGGTATATATTCAGCCGATGGTAACCATAAGTTATACGGATGGAGAATTTCTGGAATTGATTCAGAAGAGTAATGAATTGGAACCGGAAGCCTTTTATGTTGTGGACAGTTTTGGCTTTATGAGAAAAAAGGATTTATTGCGGCTGTTTCGGACAGTAGAGAAAAATCTAAAGGAAGGAATTAAGATTGGATTCCATAGCCATAACAATATGCAGTTGGCATATGCCAATGCCCAGACTTTAGAGGAACTGGAAACAAGCAGAGATATCATTATCGACACAAGTGTGATGGGAATGGGCAGAGGTGCCGGAAATCTAAATACAGAGTTATTTGTAGAATATTTGAATGAAGAGCGGGGAAAAAAATATGATTTGAAGCCCCTGCTGATTCTGATAGATGAAGTGTTGAGTAATTTTTATGATGAAAATTATTGGGGATATTCCCTGCCGAATTATTTGTCGGCAAAATATGCCACACATCCAAACTATGCAGGATATCTGGATGACAAGAAAACGCTGACATATGAGGATATGAATGCTATTTTTTCTAATATGGAAGAGGACAAGCGTGTATATTTTGATAAGGAATATATGGAACAGCTTTACAATGCATATATGAGAAGAGGAGCAGTAAAGAAAGAGCAGTTAGAAGAAGTTCATAAGAATTTAAAAGGGAAAAAAGTATTGCTGATTGCACCGGGAAAAAGTGCAGAAGATGAAAAAGATAAAATTATAGCTTGTTCACAGCAACCGGATGTGGTGACTATGGAGATTAATTTTAAGTATCAATATATTGATACGGATTATCTGTTTTTGAGCAATCTGCGGAGATACCGGAATATGGAGCAGGTGGAAATGAAAAAGGCAATAGTAACTTCCAATATCCTTTCTGATGACGGAGGAATAAAAACGGATTATGCAGAGTTGTTGAATGCGAATGAATATGTGAAGGATAATGCCGGAATGATGGCGGTGAAGTTTTTGATTCAAATGGAAGTGGCTGAGATTATGATAGCCGGGATGGATGGATATTCTCATAATGAGGAACTCAATTACATGAATAAAGAAGTTCAGATGAATATTAAAAAGAATGTAGCGGATCAAATGAACCGAGGAATGGAAGAAGTGTTGAAAGAGTTAAGCCGAGAGATTCCAATTATCTTTGTAACAGAACCCAAATATATTCGGATATAAGCATAAATAAAAAAGATGAGGAGAAAACAATGTTAGAAGAATTATTAAAAGAGAGAAAGTGTTTTAAATTAGTTTGCGGAGCAGGAAATGAAGATGTAGAAGAGGTAGAGAAATTAGTGGCGTTGTATGCAAAAGCAGGAGCTCGTTACTTTGATTTATCTGCAAAACCAGAAGTTGTGGATGCAGCATATCGTGGACTTCGCAGAGTAGTTCCAGAGGAAGAGGTAGAAAATTATTACTTTAATGTGAGTGTAGGAATCAAAGGAGATCCGCATGTATCAAAAGCAGATATTGATAGGTCAAAATGTATTGCATGTGGAAACTGCTTTGGTGCTTGTGAACAGGAAGCTATTATTTCAGAAAATGGTTATTCTGTAAATCGTGTAAGATGTATTGGCTGCGGAAAGTGTAGAAGTAATTGCCCGCAGGAAGCCATTACCATGCTTTCCGAAAACAAAGATTTGAACGAAGTATTGCCGCCATTGGTGAAAAAAGGACTCAGTTCCATTGAATTACATGTTGTCAGTGATGATTTAGATAAGATTTATGAGCAATGGAAGGCGGTAACGGAGAACTTTGACGGTGTGCTCAGCATTTGTACCGACCGCTCCCATGCCAGTGATGTGGAATTAAAAAGAAGAATTGAGACTATGATTGCAGGCAGAAAGCCATGGTCCACTATTATTCAGGCAGACGGTGCACCGATGAGCGGAAGTGATGACAATTACTCCACTACGCTTCAGGCAGTGGCAACGGCACAGATTGTACAGAGATTAGATTTGCCGGTGTTTATTCTGTTATCCGGCGGAACCAACTCAAAGACCACAGAGCTTGCACAGATGTGTGATGTAAAGGCACATGGAATTGCAATAGGTTCTTATGGAAGAAAGTTGGTAAAAGAATATATACAGGATGAGAATTTCTGGAGTGAGGAAATTTTCGGAAAGGCTTTGAAGATTGCCACAGAATTAGTGGACAAGTGTATGGAGAAATTATGATTGATATAGTAGGGAAAGATTTTTGTATCCAAAAAATAGATACGGTTTTGTTTGACAAAGACGGTACCTTAATGGACAGCAATGTTTATTGGGGAGAAATCATAAAAAGAAGGGCAAAAAAGATCATAGATACATATGAGGTATCCCTATCTGAAAAAGAGCTGTGCCTGAAAATGGGCTATGATACGAAAGAAGAAAAACTTTTGGAAGAGGGTCCTATTGCCATTGTCAGCCGGAACAGGGTTATAGAGATATTGGAGGAATATCTCATAGAGCAGGGATGTGAAAGAGAAGAGTTGCACATTGACAGAGATTTTGTGGAGGTACATCAGCAGTTTAAACAGGATATGCTGCAATATGTGGTGTTATTAGACGGAGTGAAGGAACTGTTGACAGAATTAAAAAAGCAGAAAGTAAAAATAGGTATCGTAACAAGTGACACGGTGGATAATACAAAGAAGATTATGGAACACTTGGGCTGCTTGCAGGAGTTCGACTGCCTAATAGGTAAAGAAAGCACCAAAGAGGATAAGATGAGTGGGATACCGGCAAAGTTAGCAATGAAACAGTTGGAAGCGAAACCGGAGAATACGTTATGTGTAGGCGATACGGATGCGGATATCCAAATGGCAAAGAATGCGGGATGTAGGGCATTAGCTGTTGCCACAGGACAGATTCGGTATGGAACTCTTTTGGAAAGAAGTAGATATACGGTAGAAGACTTGAAAAGATTGGAGATAAGGGGGATATCATATGATTAAAGAAAAGTTGCAGCAAGGCAAGAATGTATTGGGTACATGGTGTTTACTGCCATCCGCAGATGTAATAAATGTAATTGCAAAAACCGGATTGGATTTTGTGTTGTTGGATATGGAACATGGGGCAATGTCCTATGAAACGATTCTTAAAATGAATTATGCAGCAGAAGCGGAGGGGGTCAGTACCATTGTCAGAGTGGGAGACCGTAATGAAGTCGAGATATTAAAAGCACTGGATACCGGTTGTAAGGGTATTATTGTTCCGCACATTGAGACAAAGGAACAATGTGAAGAAGCAATGTCCTATATTCAATTTCCACCGGAAGGAATCCGGGGGTTTTCGCCGTATACCCGCTCCGGTGCTTATCATAATTATGAGGGATATACAAAAGAGCAGAACCGTAAGCTGCTGACTGGAATCATCATAGAAGGAGAAGAGGGTATCAGTAATATTGAAGAGGTCATCAATCATCCGGCATTGGATGTGGTCTATGTGGGAACTTATGATATTTCATCCATGTTGGGAATTGCGGGACAGGTAAATCACCCGAAGGTATTGGATATTCTGAAAGAGTGTGTGGAGAAAATCCGTAAGCAGGGGAAAATTCCGGGTTGTATGTTCAGTTCTTTAGAAGAGGTAAAACTTTTTAAAGAAATAGGAATGCAGTTTATGGTATACAGTGTAGATTCTGCCGTTATTTATGATGGCTATAAAAAAGTGTTAGAGGATTGGAGAAAATTTGTATGAAGACAGTAGCAATAGTTCCGATGAAAATGAATAATTCAAGACTTCCGAATAAAAATGTGAAAGCTTTTGACAATGGAGAGCCGTTGTGTACTTATGTGTTGAACACGCTTTTGAAGGTAAAGGGACTGGATGAGATTTATGTATATTGTTCGGAAGAATCGGTAAAAGAGTATTTACCGGAGGGAGTAAAATATTTAACCAGAAGTGAGGAGTTAAACCGGGATACCACAACCATTAACGATGTTATAGGAAAATTTGCAGAGACTGTAAAAGCAGATACGTATCTTTTGACCTTTGCAACCGCTCCATTTATAAAAGCAGAAAGTATTGAGAAAGCAATTAAGGCAGTGAATGAAGAGGGATATGATTCGGCACTTGCGGTTGAGCGGATTCAGGATTTTATGTGGAAGGATGGAAAGCCCTTCAACTACGATATCAGAAATACACCACGGACACAGGATTTGGAACCGTATTATCTGGAAACCAGCGGATTCTATGCATACACAAAAGAGGTGGTGGCGGACGCCGGAAGAAGAATTGGCGACCATCCGAAGCTGATAGAGATCGATGAGATAGAGAGCGTTGATATTGATGAGAAAAAGGATTTTGATCTTGCGAATCTGCTATATAATGCTATGAGAAATCTTGAAAGATAGGAACAGAAGTTATGGGCGAAATTCAAAAGCAGAGAGATTCTGAAATTGTACTCTTGAGATTGATTGGAATGTTAATGATTATTGGATGTCATCTGTCCACGTATTTCGGAATAGGGGCATTGGGGCAAATATTAAACGTAGGAGTACAACTCTTTTTGTTTATATCGGGCTGGATTTACAGCAGTTATCCCATTGCGAATGGGAAACAGTGGATAGCAAAAAGATGGGCAAGAATCTGTATTCCGATGTATATCTGGGTAACTTTTGTATATGTTTTGGAAATTGGGATTAAGAAAAGTTCGGGAAGTCTCTGGGGATTATTATTTTGTCTGTTTGATTTACAAGGACTTCCATTTTTAGTAAAAGGAACAGATAGTTATTTACTATCGGGAATAAACCATTTATGGTTTTTGACAGCATTGATGTTCTGTTATCTATTGACTCCAGCGGTAAAAAAAATAAAACGAGAGATGACAAAAAAAGATTTTGTTCTGTTCTGCATAGTTGGGACTTTAGGCGTTGTATTACTGGCATATGTGGGAATTTATGTAGAATATATCTTTATTTATTTCTTGGGATATTTTTTGGCAAAATTGTGGAAGCAGCACACGAATCGACAATATTTCTTGCTGACAGTTACTTTTATAATAGCCATGATAATACGTCTGGCAGGAAGATATTATTTGGACGGAACAATTGCGTATGATGTTATCATTGCAGGTTTAACGCATAACGTTCTGGCAATCTGGATTTTCGGAACGGTGAAGTGGTTGGGAACGAAGACAGGATTCATCAGAGAATTAGCGAACAATAGAATCATCGGATATTTTGAAGGATTATCCTATTATATCTATATTGTGCATTATTATTTTCTCGTGGATGCTTTTGGATTAAAAAGAATCACAGAGCAGACAGCACTTCAAATGTTATTGTTTGCAATATTGGTTTATGTGAGTGCAGTATTGGTGCGGAAGTTGGATAATATTATGCAAAACAATAGGAGATGAAATGGAAAGAATAAGAGAATGGAAAAAACAAATAAAAATAGTAGTAGGATTATTTCTGTTTTGTCTGGTGAGTGCTATTACGAATGCGGTTCATATTAATGATAGATATATTCATCTGGTAGAAATATTAGTTGTCTTGGTGTTTACAGTTGTTTTTTTCGCACTTGCAAAAGCGAATGAAATAGGTCACAGCATAGTTTTTTTGCTTGTACTGGGATACATAGTAAGATTTGTATATATGCTGCTTAGTTTTAATAGCGGACTTGAGGCAGTTATGCCATATGGATATGCGGATGGACCAAGTTTTTTTGAACGGGCAAAAGAGATGTATCTGACCGGAAATAGTACATATTATACGTGGTACGTTTATGTGGTGTTAGGAATATTTCAGGTATTTGGATTAAGCAGAATGAACGCTCAGTATTTAAATATTGTATGTTATCTTGTGGCGAGTCTGGTGTTAGTGGAAATATTCAAGAAACTTGAGATTGAGGAAAAATGGAAAAGGGTGGGGATAGCTCTATTTTCGTTTTTTCCTAATTATATTTTTATTTCTTCATTACTAATGCGGGAGAGTCTTATAATACTATTGGTGCTGCTTTCTTTTTGGCTTTTCTTGTGTTGGAAAGAAAAAGGAGAGATTAAATCAGCAGTAGGAGTTGTTTTAGTGTTGCTTCCGGCATGTATTATGCATTCGGGTTGTTTTATTTTAGTTATAGGTTATATATTTGCTTTTTTGTTTTATAATCGTGAACAAAAAAGATGTTGTATTACAAAAAGAACGTGTTGGGGGTTGGGGATAGCAACTGTAATATTTATTATCTTATGGTTTTCGCCGATGCATAATGTGTTATTTGCATATTTTTACAAAGAATTGGATTGGAGAGGGATAGCACATTTAATTGAAAGTAGAAATCATCAGATAGCCGGTGCAAATTATCTGACCCATCAGGAAATTAACGGACCATGGGATTTGCTGATATATCTGCCGTTGCGAATGTTATATTTCCAAATTTCGCCAATGCCTTGGGATTGGCGTGGAATTACAGATGCTGTTGCATTTATTATTGATTCGGGAACCTATATTGTAGCACTTTTCTGTGTCATAAGTATGCTGATAAAGAAGAAAAAAGACAGAATTATACCGGGCTTGATAGGATTGCAGATGATTCTGTTTGCGGCAATGCACGGCTGGGGAGTAATGAATGCGGGAACCGCTATGCGGCATAGATGTAAATTGTTGGGATTGGCAGTTATAGCGATTGTTTATTATTTGCAGAACAGAAAACTACCGGAAAATGAGCAAGGATAATGGAATGAGAGAAAAGACATATTGGAGAATTCTGGGAATACTGACCGGGGTTTTCGTTATAATGATGGGGATGATTAATCTACTGGTCATTTTTTTTAAACATGGGACAAATTATGCGTGGAAAAAAGAATTTTTGATTGCGGAGCCGTTATTGGCAATAGGAGCGGTGCTGACATTTTTTTGTTGTTTTTTCTGCGGAATCGGTTTCAGGGAGAAGCTCATGCAAGCAGACAGAAGAAAGCCATTCGCTGGGCTTCCGTGATTTTGTTTTTGTTGCAAATTTATATTTGCTACAATATATACTTTGAAACGGATTGGGATGTGCAGGTGATAGTCTCTAATGCAAGGAGTATTCTGGCAGGGTACCCGGAAGAATTGAACAATGGTTATTTTTCAAGGTATCCTACCAATATGTTTTTGCTATGGTTTGTTACAAATTGTTTGAAGTGGAATCAAATCATAGGAGTGCTTGATACTGAGAGTGGTTATATGTTTATGATAACCATACAGTGTCTTATGGCAACAGGTGCCGGATATATATTGTTTCATTTGATTTATGATTTTACTCGGAGATATTTGCTGGCATGGAGCGGCTGGGTAATGTTTCTCATTTTAGTGGGATTACCTTCATGGATTCTGATTCCTTATACAGATTCCTTAGGATTGATTTTTCCGGTGCTGCTGTTTGGATGTTATAAGAAGACAAAGCAGGGTGAACATAGGATACTCTATACGATACTGTTTCTGCTGCTGAGCGTGATTGGTTTTCGGATTAAACCGCAGATTTTTATTATATGTATTGCAATTTTTTTGGTGGAGTTTTTGCATAATCTTTTTCGCCTGCGAGGAAAACAAATGGCATTATGCCTGCTGGCAGCAGTTGGTGTGATTATAGGTGTTAAGGTGGAGGACATATGTCTGGCAAACTGGGCGGAGCATTCGGGATTTGTATTGAATGCAGAGGAAGAGATAGGCTGGACACATTTTTTGATGATGGGCTCTAATAGAGAAAGCAATGGAGTGTATAATGATTCGGATGTGGAATTTTCCATTGCAATAAAAGATCCGAAGGAAAGGAAAGCGGAGAATTTGCGTGTCGTGAAAGAACGAATTTCATCCTACGGGCTGGGGGAAACCGGAAAGCATATTGCCAAAAAGATGTTGGTAAATTATGGGGATGGAACCTTTGCTTTCGGGAATGAAGGAGTATTCTATATGAAAGAATCTGAACTCAAGAACTCCTACATGGCACCGAAGCTCAGGAGCTTTTTCTGGTCAAAAGGAGAAAATTATCCTAAAAACGCCGTGATAAAACAGTTTGTATGGATTGCGGTATTGCTGTTTTCCTTAGGAAATTTGTGCCTGATAAGAAAAAAGAGCCAAGAGAAAGAACTTATGGTAGTATTGATGGTGTCCATAATAGGATTGACACTGTTTGAAATATTATTTGAAGCGAGAGCCAGATATCTGTATACCTATGTACCTTTGTTTATACTGATAGCCCTTAAGGGTATGGATGAGTGGATAAATCGCTTGGAATGGAGGAAAGAATATGGAGCAAAAAGCCCCAAATAATTCGATAAGTAAATGGATTGGAATATGTTTGTTGTTGGTAGTGGGCGGATTGCTTTTAAACCGTCTAAGGTTTTGCATAAATTTGGGAGATGAGACCTTAAATGTAGGACTTGCCCTAAAAATAGCCAAAGGCCAGAGACCATTTGTGGATTGCTGGGAAATCTATCAGACCGGTGCACTCTTTTTAGCACCCTTTCTCTGGATATATTTACATCTGACAGGCAGCAGTGCGGGAATCATTCTCTTTTCCAGAATTGTATATTTTGTATTTAATCTGGTGTTGTGTGTAATAACGTATCATTGCTTGAAGGGAAGTGTGAAGAAAACCCACGCATTGGCTATTGGATGTATACTTATGTGTTTTGCTCCTTTTGCACTATATTATTTTTGGTATGATACGGTAATGATTTATTTCAGCTTTCTTGGTATGGTACTGTTGGTTCCGGCATTACAGAACCGGGGAAGTGCAAAGGGAATGTGGTGTGCCATTTTTGCAGGTATGGCACACGCCTGTATGTGCTTGGGATATCCCACCTATGTATTGGTAGCATTGACTATTTTTTTTGTGTTGGTAATTCTTACATTAAAAGATAGAAAATCCAAGAAGAAAAACCGTGTTTGGCTGGGCTATGCCATAGGAGGAATGATAATTGCCCTTCTTTTATTCCTTTATTTGTTGATACAGGGAAAAGAGAACATTGCATTTTTAAATCCGGAAATTGCAAAAGTGGTGTTTGCCCGCAAGGATTATTCTGCCATGGCAGCAAGTATTTATTGGAGTACTTATGAGGCTGTTGCAAATTTGAAATGGTATTTGATTCCGGCAATTATTACAGGTATTACATGGTTGATTGGTCTTATATCTAAGAAAAAAGGTGTAAGGATGGCAGTTTTATTAGAAATTGTACTATTGCCGGTGTTTGTTTTCAATCATATCGTTATCCAAAATCTGGATGTCATTTATTATCTGTTCTGGATTTTTTGTTGGAGTCCGTTTTTATTGTTCTATATTTCTCCAACAAGACGTAAGCAGATGACAGAGTTGTTCTGGATTGCATTTCCGGCATCTGTAATAGGATTTTATGTAGTGGGATATACTTCTGATAATGGTGGAGTGAAATCTCCTATGGGAGTTACTGTAGGTGTAGTAGTCGTATTAATGGAAATAGCGATTACCCTGCATGAAATGATGGAAGAAGAGATAAAGATTCGTCAAGTTGGAAAAATATTATTATCCTGGGGAATGGTGCTCATTGTCGGTATGGAAATAGGAATTTTCTATACAAATACTTTTTTCTATGCAGATATCAGTAAATGTAAGGAAACTATGGAAAGCGGAGTGTACAAGGGACTACGTATCACGGAAGAAGATAAAAAATATGAAAAATTAGAAAAATTGATAGAGACAAATCGGAAAGAAGGAGATAAGACGATTTTGGCAATCGGAACCGAGTTGATGACGGTATACTTGTACGATGACCTGCTTCCGGCAACCTATCTCTTTAGCTGGCTGCCATATACCTTAAACGAAGATCAGACGCAGAATTGGGATGCAACCTTTCTTTTCTGGAAATTGCAATCAGGAGAACCGGATTTGATTGTGGTACCGCAGGAACAGGAACTTTCCGGAGATATTGTGGAAGTTCTTGAAAAAGAGTATTCACTTGCAGATGAGGGATGTGGAGTATATATTTATCATAAGCTGGGAGATGAAACGAAATGATACAGATTATTTCATGCGGAATGATGCTGATAATACTGTTTGCAGTATTCTATTTTTGGAGTAATATTCCGCAGAGAATATTTGGAATTACATGGAAGACAATTTCAGAAAAAATAATATATGGATTTTTTACCTACTTTATCTGCTTTCAAATTGTAGCAATGCCTTTGGTTTGGTTAAAGAGAACAGTAACGGAGGTCAGCATCCTATGGGGATTAATTGTGCTTGCCGTTACTTCAATACTCATAGGGACAAAAGGAAAGAACTTAAAAAGAGATATGGGAAAAGCTGTGGGGCTTGTGCGGGAAAAGAAAGTATTGATTCTAATGACGGCAGTAGTTGTGGGAGTCACCTGTTTTTCTGTATTGCAATCCTATAACGGCTGGGATATGGTATATTACATTGGAAATATGGAATCAGCCCTAGAGGCAAATCGCTTTTTCTTTTATGATGGATTTGCAGGAACAAAGTTGGAGTTCCTAAATCTGCATGAGGCATTGTCCATGTTTTATGTTCATTTTATCGTGATGGGACGTATTTTTCATGTGAATGCCAGAATTATGGGGTTTTACGGAATGCGTGCACTCTGTGTTTTGTTGGCAGCTATGATTGTCTATTGTTTTGGCAGACGTCTTTTTCGAGGAGATGAAAAAAAGGCGGCTTACCTTGTTATGGCATGGTTAACCTTTGGATTTCTGGAAATGGTATTGCATGCCACTTCCTTCTTTATGTTTGTGAGAGGTTATGAAGCAAAAGGATTTGCAGCCAATGTGGTAATCCCGGCGGTTTTGTATGCTAGTTTGGGCTTGATTCAGGATTGCTCAAAAAGACGGAGATGGGTGGAATTGGGATTGGCGGTATTTGCCAGCGTACCCATAAGTCTGACCAATCTGGTGGTGGTACCCTGTGCAGTTGCAATTATGGCATTGGTAATTATGATTCAAAAAAGAAACATCATACCGATTTTTCTGCGTAGTTTGATTTGTGTTTTGCCGAATATAGCTTTTGCAATGGTTTATATGTTGTATTTAAAGGGTGTTATTGTAATAGGAGTCATGTAGTATGAGTGGAACGAAAATGATGTTTGAAAAGTTCATGGAGTGTTTCGGAAATTGGGTGTGGGTTGCACTTTTTGTGATTTCTGTTTTATATATCCTTTGGAGAATCCGACCGGAAAATCGAAAGAAAATGCTTCTTACAATTTTATTGGTGGGAGTTTTTTTGTATAACGGATTGACCTTTCGGCTACTGTCTCATTTTGTAACAGAAACAGATTCTTTTTATCGCTTTTTCTGGCTGATACCGATTACACTGGTGTGTGCCTATGCATTTGTATTGTTCTGGACCGGAAAGCAAAATCGAATCGTAAAATTAGTAATCTCCTGTTTCATAGCAGTAGTGTTAGTTGTATCAGGAGATAGCTATGTCGATTACAGTAAAACCCAATCCATTGAGAATCCCTATCTGATGCCGGATGATGTGCTGGGAATCGCAACTATGATTGCAGGAGATAAAGAAGAGGATATGCCTACCATTGCCATGCCAATGGATTTTGAACTGGTCTATCGAACCTATGATGCATCGGCAATTATGGGTATTGGACGAGCCCCTTATGCATATTTCAGGTCTAATGGTTATGAGGAGGTTGCAAGAACAGGGCATTATTTGCAGGAAAGCCGTCTGGCAAGACTGGTGGAGAATGGGGAGAAACAGGATGTTTTGATGGTAAAAAGTGCTATCATTGATAAAGAGATAGATTATTTGGTTATCAATAACCATATGGGACTGGAAGATTATATGACACTTCTGGATTGTACACTTGTGGGGGAGGCAAAAGATTATTCTCTATATCGGGTCAATTATAATAGTTACGATAAAGTGACAAAGAAGGAAGAGGTACAGAAAATAAAAGATGCCATGGGCATCTCCGAGGACGAAGAAACAGTTGAATTGGAAGGACTGGAAAAAGAATACCAGATTCTGGCTGTCAATGATTTGCACGATTTTCTATTGGATGATTCTGTTATGGAGGAGAAGATAGAAACGGTGTATGATCGGTATAACAATCTTTTCCTAAGTGCCACAGGAGTACATTCTGCGGATTTGTGGAACGGAATGTCTGCGATTCTGGATTCTTATCAGACCGATGGAATTGTGTTTATCGGTGATATGATAGATTATTCTTCCAAAGAAAATATAAGACTGTTTAAGAACGGTCTGGAGAATATTGAAACGCCGTATATCTATCTGCGGGCAGACCACGATTTAGGGGCGTGGTATACCACCGGAGAAAACAGTAATGAGGAGACAATGGGACTTTCCAAAAGCATTGCAGAATATCAAGAGGTATTTGTAAAAGATTACGGAGAGTTTTATCTGGTAGGATGGAATAACAGCACCAGCCCTCTTTCCCAAGAGGGGCTGGAACGGATGAAAGAGATTTTCGCAGAGGGAAAGCCGATTATTCTGGCAACTCATGTACCGTTGGACTCCATCGTGGATGACGGGCTTCGCAAAGCGGCAATGGAAGCAGACCCGGAAGGAAGAGCGAAGCTTTGGGGAGAAAATTGTCTCTATCGACCAAATGAAACCACACAGGAATTTTTGGATATGGTATATGCACAGGATTCTCCGGTGAAGGCAGTTTTTGCCGGACATCTCCATTTCAAATACACGGTACAGCTCACAGATAATATTACGGAATATGTGCTGCCTCCGGCTTTTTCGGGGAAGATTACCCGAATTACAATAAAATGATTATAAGGGAAAGGACATTGTAAAAAACACATGAAAATGCTATAATGAACCAGATTTAGGTTGATACGGCGAAGGGAGAACAAATGGATAAGCTATATATTGTAATGCCGGCATATAATGAGGCGGAAAACATAGAAGAAGTGGTAGAAGAATGGTACAGAGTGCTGGAAAGGTTTGGGGATGATGAATCCAAAATGGTCATTGCAGACGGCGGTTCAACGGATAACACTCTGGAACTGTTACAGGGAATGCAGGAGAAATATCCCAAATTGGAAGTGTTCTCCAAGCCGGGAACGGATCATGGAACGAAATGTATCTTTTTATACCGTTATGCCATCAAACAGAAAGCGGATTGGATTTTCCAGACAGATTCCGATGGACAGACACTGCCGGAGGAATTTGAAGCCTTTTGGAAATTGCGGAAAAAGCATGATATTGTGATGGGAAATCGTGCCACCAGAGAAGACGGCAGGTCGCGGGTATTCGTGGAAGATGTTTTGCGGCTGTTTTTGCATATTTATTTTGGGATTCGCACACCGGATGCCAATGCACCGTTCCGTTTGATGAAGACTTCCGTAGTGGCGAAGTATATCGGAAAGCTGCCGAAGGATTTTAATCTGCCAAATGCGATGCTGGTAGCATATTTCCATTATTTCCATGAAGATATTATATATCGCAGAATTACCTTTAGACCGAGACAGGGCGGTAAAAATTATATTAATGTAAAGAGAATTATAAGAATCGGCTGGGAATCCATGGGGAATTTTCATCGATTGAGAAAAGATTTGAGGAACGACAGAAAAAGGAGATAGCAGATGAAGGTTGTAATACTTGCAGGTGGCTATGGAACCAGAATATCGGAGGAAAGCCATTTGATACCAAAGCCTATGATTGAGATAGGAGAAAAACCGATATTATGGCATATTATGAAGCTTTATTCCCATTATGGGTTCAATGATTTTGTTATTTGTGCCGGCTACAAACAGCATGTTATCAAAGAGTGGTTTGCAGACTACTATCTGCATAACACCGATGTTACCTTTGATTTGCAGACAAATAACATGGTGGTACATAGCAATTATTCAGAGCCATGGAAGGTTACAATCGTGGACACAGGTCTTAACACAATGACCGGTGGGCGTGTGAAACGAATTCAGGAGTATATTGGAGAGGAACCGTTTTTCCTGACCTATGGGGACGGCGTTTCGGATGTGAATATTCGCCAACTTCTGGAGCATCATCAGAAAAAGGGAAAGATGATGACGATTTCTGCTTACAACATAGAACAGCGTTTTGGAATTTTAGACATTGATGAGACCGGAGAGGTTACGGCATTCCGTGAAAAAGCAAAGGATGACGGAAATCTGGTAAATATCGGCTATATGGTCTGTGAACCGGAGATTTTTGACTTGATAGAAGGAGACAGTACGGTATTTGAGAAGACTCCTTTGACCACTGCGGCACAAAGAGGTCAGTTGATGGCATACAAGCATGAAGGTTTTTGGCAATGTATGGATACGCTTCGTGAGAAACAGAAGCTGGAAGAACTTTGGAACAGCGGACATGCTCCATGGAAAGTGTGGGATTAAGTATGGAGAGTGTGTTTGTCACAGGAGCCACCGGCTTTATCGGAAAAGCATTGATTGAGCAGTTGTTAAAGGAAAACAAAAAGATTTATGCTCTTGTGCTTCCGGAGGAGCAGGAGAAGCTTCCACAAAATAAAAATCTGATTCCCGTTGTGGGAAATTTAATGGAGGAAGAGGTTCTGCTGGAAGAATTGGCAGGCTGTTCTTTTGATACGATATATCATTTGGCATGGGCAGGTGTAAGCACTACCGTCAAAAATGACATGGAATTACAGCTTAAAAATATTTCCATGGCATTCCATGTAATGAAAATTGCCTATGAGCATCAATGTAAGCGGGTGGTTTGTACAGGCTCTATTAGCGAATATGCTTATGAGCAGGAAGAGGTAAACGGACAGCAGTTACCGACTCCCTGTGATGTGTATAGTGCCACGAAAGCATCCGTACATATCTATTGTGAGTATCTGGCACGTTTGTATGGTGTAGGATTTAATTGGATTCTGATACCCAGTATCTACGGACCGGGACGGTTGGATAACAATCTGATTACCTATTGTATCCGTTCTCTTCTGAGAGGGGAAAAGCCGTCTTTCACGAAGCTGGAACAGATGTGGGATTATATTTATATTGATGATTTGATTCAGGCATTGATTTTGGTGGGCGAGCATGGAAAAGAGAATACGGTGTACCCGGTGGGAACGGGAGAAGCCAGAAGAATGTCCGAATATGTTACCATAATCAGAAACAGTATTAATCCAAATGCGGAATTGGGAATTGGAGAGATTCCCTATAAGACGGACCGTATAGATAACGCCATCGTAGACATATCTAAAATCAAACAGGATGTGGGATATGTCCCAAGATATACATTTGAAGAGGGAATTCAGAAAACCATTGATTTTATGAGAGAAACGGAGAAAAAGGATGTATGATTATGTAGTGGTGGGAGCAGGAATCAGCGGAAGTATTGCTGCCCGGTGTTTTGCAGAACAGGGACAGAAGGTTCTGGTGGTAGAACGCAGAAATCATATTGCGGGAAATTTATATGATGAAACAGATGAAAGTGGAATTTTGGTGCAGAAATACGGACCGCATATCTTTCACACCAACAATCCAAAGGTAGAAGAATATTTGAAAAAGTGGGGAAGCTGGGAGGACTATTTTCTAGAGTGTATGGTTTACATGAATGGAAAGTATACGCCGTCCCCTTTTAATTTTCAGACCATTGATGATTATTTTCCAAAAGAAAAGGCGGAAGAAATCAAAAGCCATATCCGACAGGTTTATGGAAATGTCCCAAAAGAGACCATTGTAAATATGCTGGAGTGCGAGGATTCTGTGATTCGGGAATATGCGGAATTTTTATATGCAAACGATTATAGTCTGTATACGGCAAAACAGTGGGGAATCGAACCATCAGAAATAGACAAAAATGTCTTGCGGAGGGTTCCGGTATTGTTTTCTTATAAGACAGGATACTTTGATGACACATGTCAGATGATGCCGACGCAAGGGTTTACAGCAGTAATAAAAAATATCTTAAACCATCCGAATATTACGGTGTTATTGAATACGGATGCAAACCACAGTCTAAGCTTTTCGGAGGAGACAAAGAAGGTTTATTATGAAGGAAATGAGATAACGGTTATCTATACCGGAGCTGTGGATGAACTTTTAGATTATCGTTATGGCAGACTGCCGTACCGTTCTTTGCGGTTTGAGTGGAAGAGTCTGGAGGAGGATTCTTATCAGCAGGCTCCTGTGGTTGCCTATCCTCAGGCAGAAGGTTACACTCGTATCACCGAGTATAAAAAGCTGCCGGTCCAAAAGAAAGAGGGTAAAACCGTTATTGCCGTGGAATATCCGTTACAGGCAGATGAGGAGTTGGAATGCGAGCCTTATTACCCGATACCTACGGAGGAAACAGCTAAGATGTATGGACAGTACAGGGAATATCTGGAGGATTATAAGAATCTGTATCTTTTAGGCAGATTAGCGGAATACAAATATTACAATATGGATCAGGTCATTGAAAATGCCCTGTACTTTTGTGAAAATTTTAAGAGACAGTAAAAGACGGAGAGATACATGGAGATAAAAACTTTACTGAAAAAATATCAGTCCCTGATTAATTATGCCGTATTTGGCGTATTGACAACAGCAATTAACATTCTGACTTATGCGGGACTTTACAACAGACTGCATATGAATAACATTGCCAGCAATGTGATTGCTTGGATACTTGCAGTATCTTTTGCTTTCGTCACCAACAAATTGTGGGTTTTTCAGAGTAAGAATTTACAGAGAAAAGTAGTTGTTCAAGAGATTTGCAGTTTTTTTCTCTGCAGATTAGCAACCGGATTGTTGGATTTGGCAATAATGTATGTCTTTGTGGATGTACTTTCCTGGAATGGTACGGTAATGAAATGTATCTCCAATGTGATTGTAATTGTGGCAAATTATATTGCAAGTAAGCTGGTAGTTTTCAGAACGCGGAATGCAAAGGAAGAATAAGGAGGCTGTTATGCTGGACGTTTCGTTTTACAGAGATAAAAAGGTACTGATTACCGGACATACCGGATTTAAAGGTTCATGGATGTGTCAATTATTGATAGGAGCAGGTGCACAGGTAACAGGCTATGCCTTAGAACCGCCCACCAATCCCAGTTTGTTTGAAATGTGCCGGATTGGAGAACGTATGAATTCCATTATAGGCGATGTGCGGGATTTGGAGCATTTGCAGAAAGTGTTTGAGGAAGTACAGCCGGAAATCGTAATTCATATGGCCGCACAGCCGCTGGTAAGAGAATCTTATCAGAATCCGGTTTATACCTATGACGTGAATGTTATGGGAACCGTCAATGTGCTGGAATGTGTAAGACAGAGCAAAAGTGTGAAGTCTTTTTTAAATGTAACTACAGATAAAGTATATCGGAACAGAGAATGGGAATGGGGTTACCGTGAAAATGAAGAATTGAACGGATATGATCCGTATTCCAATTCTAAATCCTGTTCGGAACTGGTAACGGACAGCTATAAAAATTCCTTTTTCGGAGAAGAAAACTCTTGTGCCATTTCTACGGCACGGGCAGGAAATGTCATTGGCGGTGGGGATTTTGCGGAGAACCGTATTATCCCGGATTGTATAAGGGCGGTGCAGAGCGGAGAGGATATTGTGGTACGGAATCCTTTTTCCACAAGACCATATCAGCATGTGCTGGAGCCGGTTGCTGCATATCTGATAATCTGTCAGGCTCAGTATCAGGAGAAAAAATTTGCGGGAAATTATAATGTGGGACCGGATGAAGCGGACTGCTGGACCACCGGAAAACTGGTTACCCTGTTCTGTGAAAAGTGGAATGAGGCAAACAAAGCATCTGCCCAATGGATTGACCGTTATGACGGAGGTCCTCACGAGGCAGGATTTTTGAAACTGGATTGCTCAAAGTTGAAAAGTACCTTTGGATGGACTCCGAGATGGAATGTGGAGACCGCCATGGAGAAGATTGTGGAATGGACGAAGGTCTATTTTGAAGGCGGAGATGTGGCAGCGTGTATGGAAAGGCAGATTGAGGAGTTTTTGTGATTTATAGTCATATGAGCGAAAAATATCGCATATATTTTAACGATACCCTTGAAATTTTTGGTGGGTTAAGTTAAAATATAGGAGATGATTAGTTCGTGAAATACGAAAAAATATACGGAAGGATGACGCGGATGATAGTAATGGATGTAAAATTGGATAATTTTTTGTCCTTTAAAAATTTCCATATGAATATGTCTTATCCGAAAAAAATAGTAGGGTCTTATATCGAAAACGAAAATTTATCAGGATATCCTAATTTCCGATACAAAAAAGTCAATATTTTAATGGGTGCTAATGCCACAGGTAAGACATCTTTCGGGAAAATGCTTATGAGTATATTCAATTTTATGGATAAGAAGCAGTATGACAGACTGACGGAAGCTATTGGAGACACATCTGAAGAGGCATCTTTCTCTATAGATTTTATTGGTGATGAGAATATTTTATATAGAGTGGAAACGAAAATAGCACCTTTAATAGAAGAGAATTATTCTAATAAAAATATTGAAGTGATTGTAAAATCCATGCCAATTCGAGCCAAAGACAGCTATGAAACCTGTCTGGAACGGCTGAAGAATAGTAAACAGGAAAAACACGAAAATTATATTGAAGAACTGGAAAAGGTAACGGGATTGTCATGGATGTTTCGATATCCGGAAGATTATGGCAAAGCACGGATTTTGAGTACTCCTAAAAATAATAAAAAATATACTCGGATTTTAGAGTACACATTAAAAGCTTTGGATCCGGCAATCTGTAAGGTTGAAAAGTCAAGTGAAGTAGATAATACATATATTATTAGGACAAGCAATAAAAATGTGATTATACAGGATGGAAAAATGGTGAACGGAGATTTGCTATCCAGCGGAACAAAAGCAGGAATTGAAGTTGCAGGCATGGTAGCATCCATACTTGAGGGGGAATATTCTTTTTATTATTGTGATGAAAAGTTTTCGTATATTCACAGTGATATAGAAAAAGCGGTGTTGGCAGTTATGATTAATTCTTTAGAGGACAATGATCAGATTTTTTTTACAACACACAACACAGAAATTTTAGAATTGCCATTACCGAAACATGCATTTGTTTTTCTGAAAAAAGATGTCAATAATGAAGAACAGCCAATTGAGTGTATTAGTGCATCATCATTGTTAAAACGGAATACAGATTCATTAAAGCGAGCAGTTGAAAATGATTTGTTTTCAGTGGCTCCAGCAACAGATTTGATTTATGAAATAGAGAACTTATAAGATACATAAGAGGAGTGCATATGGGGAGATTGCTGTATTATCAATACTTTGTTGAAGGAGAAAATGAAGAAAAGCTTCTAAAAGTGTTGAAAACGGATATGGGATTGATTGAAGCGGGGAAAATACAAAAATTTAATGTTGTGCAAGAAAAGATTACAAATGCAAGATTGATGTCACTCAAAGAAAAAACCATAGTGGTACTTGTTTTTGATACAGACACGGGAAAGGAGAAAATATTACGGGAGAATATTGCACGTTTAGAAAAGTGCAAAGCAGTAAAGCAGGTTCTTTGTGTAACACAGGTAAAGAATTTGGAGGATGAACTTATCCGTAGTTGTGACATAAAAAACGCCAAAGAATTGACGGGAAGTTTTACAGATAAAGAATTCAAACATGATTTCATAAAAGATACACATTTAGAACAGAAATTAAAAAGACATAAGTTTGATATTGAAAAATTATGGATAAAAAATCCGACAGGCGGATACAAGGGGATTGTTAATGAGGCAGAGAAGATCAAGAAGAAATAGTAGTAAAGCAGGGTTTTGTTTGTAATTGCAGGCTGAACCCTGCTTTTGACGTTGAGAAGAGCAGGGCATGATTGAGAATTAAAGGAGGATAAGAGATATGAAAATTATAATTGCAATATTAGGTTCAGGAGTATTGAGTGCATTAGTAACAGCGATTTTAAAAAATCGTCAAGACGATAGAAACAATTCTCTGAATTATATAACGGAAGAACGAAAGAATTGGAGAGAGAAACTCAGAACAATTGCGAAGCAAATACAATCCTGTGAGTATGGAGACAAAAAGATTAATAAATATCTGTTACAACTGGAATTGAATATTAATGCCTATGGTAGATATGATGAATATAATTATTTGGAAGATGGTCATATATGGAAAATAATTGATGAATTAAAAAAAGCGGATAATGAACAGGTTTTTGAAAAAAGCAAAGAAGTTTTGTTTTCCTATCTGACATCCTTGTTGAAGTACGATTGGGAGAGAAGCAAAGAAGAAGTAAACGGAAAAAATAAAACAAAAAAATATTTGCTTATATATGTGATTACAGGTTTTGTATTTTCCGGATATTATTTTTGGATATTAGGTCTGCGGGATGTTTGGCTCTTTGTTGCATTGATTAATATATATATAGGAACTGCAATTATAGAAATTTATCTGTTCAGGGATTCATTATGGTTGGGAAGAAAGATTCGGAAGGAAGATGAGATTCAACAGATTCATAAACAAGAAAAAAAGTTTGCTATGAATTATAGACTAATGACATTTGTAATGATTATCTCCGTAATATTTTCGCTTGGAGGGGTATTTCTTTGCGAAAAGGAAGCAATAAGTAACATCAAATATTTAGAAAACGATGGAAAACAACAGTTATGCACAGGGATTAATAAATATTTTGTTCCATCTGTAGAAGAAGAAGTAGAGGATACATATGGTATGGAACTTCAATTCTTCCAAGATGAAACAAAAGATATGAAAAGTATTTCAGAATTAGAGCAGATAAATCAGAATGAATTGGAACAGATGTTTTTTGATGAGTTAGATACTATTTCTATTGTTATAGGAATATGGATGGCAGGAGTCCAGATTTTGATAATATTGCAGGAGACAGATAAAAAATCAAAGATGACTACATATTATGCACATATTAATCAGTTACATATCAAAGCATACAGAAATTATGAAACAGACATGAAACGGGCAGTTGTGCTTATGGAACAAAGTTTGGAGTTAAAACAAGAGAAAAAAGTATTATTAGCAGCAGCCTATAAGATATTGATGGATGTAGAAATACAGAATATGCTTCTTTTAAAGGAACTGGGAGTAAATATATCAGACCAAGGAGAGGCAAGAGATTACTTAAAATTACAAAAACAGAAGGGTATATTAAAAAAATGTAAAAAAGTTATTCAAAAATATGGTAAGAAAATTTCACTAAGAAAAAGGAAAAAGTTGGAGAATGTGATACAAGAAGTAAAACGGTGTTTTGGTATGCAGGAAGATTAATGAGAAATATTACCAGACAATAGTAAACGAAATAAGTTTATAGTAGGGAAACAGAGACGCTGTAATCGGCTTACCGATTACAGCGTTTTATTGATAATATATGTGAACGTATGTTATAATACATCGAATGAGTTCATTTAGAAAAATAGCTTGAAGAAAAATTGACTCTTTGGTATGTATCTGTTCCAATACCGCAATTCCTAAGAAAGTCTTAAGGTAGGCGTCGATTGGTTGATAAACCACAAGAAGTTGTGTTATAATAATTCGATAAATACATTTTAATGAATAAAAGGAAAAAATATGAATGAGATAGCCATACGAGTAGATAACGTCAGCAAGTTATATAAATTATATGATAAGCCGGTGGACCGTCTAAAAGAGTCTCTGGGTTTTTCCAAAAAGAAACTATACAAGGAACACTATGCATTGCATAATGTTTCTTTTGATGTAAAAAAAGGAGAAACGGTGGGGATTATAGGTACCAACGGAGCAGGAAAATCCACCATCTTAAAGATTATCACCGGAGTGCTGAACCCTACAGAGGGAGAGGTAACCATCAACGGACGTATTTCGGCCCTATTGGAATTAGGGGCGGGATTTAATATGGAGTATACCGGGATAGAGAATGTATATCTGAACGGAACCATGATAGGCTTCAGTAAAGAAGAGATTGATGCAAAGCTTCAGGACATTTTGGATTTTGCGGACATCGGAGATTTTGTGAATCAGCCGGTAAAGACGTATTCCAGCGGTATGTTTGTAAGGCTTGCCTTTGCGGTTGCTATTAACATAGAACCGGAAATACTGATTGTAGATGAGGCATTGTCGGTGGGAGATGTGTTCTTCCAGAACAAGTGCTACAGAAAGTTTGAAGAGTTTAAAGAGCAGGGAAAAACAATTCTGTTCGTAAGCCATGATTTGGGAAGTATCTGTCAGTATTGTGACAGAGTTATCCTGTTGAATCAGGGAGTACAGATTGCCGAAGGAGAACCGAATGAAATGGTGGATTTGTACAAAAAGATTATGGTCAATACAAATTCCAGACAGATAAAAAGCATAGAAGATATTGAAAAAGAGGAAACATCCAAAGAAACGGTAAGTCCAAAGCTTTTGGAGAAAACAGAGGGGCTTTGGCGAAGCCATTATCAGCTAAATCCGGGAATCAATGAATATGGAAGTAAAGAAGCGGAAATTATTGATTTTGCCATTGTAGACGAGAAAGGAAATCTTACGGATGAGATTCCGAAGGGAACCACTTTTCAGATTCGTTCCAAGGTGTTGTTCCATCAGGATATCTCAGACCCTATATTCACATTTACCTTTAAAACCTTAGATGGTACGGATATCACCGGTACCAATACCATGTATGAAAAGAAAAGTATAGGAAAGGTAAAGGAAGGGGAAATTTGTGTGGCAACTTTCCAGCAGCAGATGGATTTACAAGGAGGAGAATATTTGTTGTCCATCAGTTGTACAGGATTTGTGGAAGGCAATTTGAAAGCTTATCACCGATTGTATGACGTGATGAAAATCAAAGTAAAATCCGGCAAGGATACTATGGGATATTATGATATGTTTGCCAAAGTAGATGTAGAGAGAGTTGGGTGAATGAGATGGAACAGATTGGAAAAGTAAGGATAGAGGACAGCGGTTATTCGGGAAGAGAATCCTATACGCAGGAAGAATTGGATCATACCTTATTAGAGATTGTGCAGAAATATCAGGAGACAGATTATGATGCAGTAATCAAAGAAAAAAATAATTGGGAGATATTGTATCAGTTATCATCAAACAGAGCAAACATTATCGAGTGGTTTGAAAATGATAAAGACCAGACCGTATTGGAAATTGGTTCGGAGTGCGGAGCTATTACCGGAAAACTGTCAGAGAAATTTGCCGGAGTTACCTGCATAGAGCGTTCCAAAAGAAAATCGCTGGTAAATGCCTATCGCAATCAGAACAGGGATAATATTGAAATTTATGTAGGCACCTATCAAGAGGTTGAAAAACAATTGACGGAAAAATATGATGTCATTACCTTAATCGGTGTGTTGGGACAGGCAGAACTTTATACAGATGGAGAAAATCCAAAGGAAGAACTGTTATGTTCTTTGAAATCCCATTTAAAACCGGGAGGAAGAATTCTCGTTGCCATAGAAAATAAATTTGGACTGAAATACTGGGCAGGTTGTGCAGAGGAACACAAAGGCACAATCTACGCAGGAATTGAAGGATATCTGGGAGAGAAAAACGAGCCGTCCCTTACCAAGAAAGGGTTGGAAAAGCTGATAGCCAAATGCGGATATCAGACAGAGGCATTTTACTATCCGTATCCGGATTACAGACTTCCTACCACCATCTATTCCGATGCATATCTGCCAAAAATCGGAGAATTGAACAACAATTACAATCAGTTTGACAGAGACCGGATTGAGACCTTTGACGAGGCGAAGGTGTTTGATACGGTGATTGAAGAGGAAGAATTTCCAATGTACGCCAATTCGTTTCTGGCGGTCATAAGGGAGGAAAGATAATCGTGAATCCAATTTATTGTAAATATTCAAATGACAGAGACGGAAAATTTCAGATAAAGACTACCATAGCAACAGATGAAAACGGAAATAAAAGTGTATATAAGTATGCGGGAACTCCTGCGGCAATTCCACATATCCAGAGGATTTACAGACACTATCAGGAAATGTGTGAGAGCTATGAAGATACAATTTTAACAGCAAACCGATGCGAACAGGGAGAAGATTATGTACGTTTGGAGTTCGTAGAGGGAAATACGCTAGAGGATTATCTGGACGAACTTTATCTGGAAGGAAAGTATCTGGAGCTGATTGAAAAGATTAAAGAGTACCGGGATATTTTATACGGATTAAAAGATAATATTCCTTTTTCTTATACAACAGAATTTGAAAATGTTTTTGGAAAAGAAACCAATTTTGTCAACTGCAAATCCTTAAAGATTTCCAATGTGGACTTGATTTTCGGAAATATTCTGTTAAATGACAAGTGGACAGTGATTGACTACGAATGGACTTTTGATTTTCCGGTGCCGATTGATTATATTATCTATCGGTCTGTCTATTACTATGTTCACGGAAGTACCAAAAGAGATGCACTTACCAACATGGGGATTTTCAGAATGATGGGAATTTCCGAGGAGGATATGCTGCTCTATGCCAAGATGGAGCGGAATTTTCAGAGATATGTGGCAGGAGAAAAAGCAACACTGGCACAGATGAAAGAGACTATGCTGAAACGGTGTGAAAAGGTCTTTGATGAAGGAAGAGCCGTGAGCATAGACTATCTTCAGCTATATTTCAATTCAGGAAAAGGTTATACGGAAGAGGAATCCGTAAAGAAAAATTACAATTACGGAGAAAAGGTAATAGAGTTTGAAACCCGCATTTCAGGTAAGGTACAGCAGGTGCGTATCGATCCGGCAACTCAGCCGGTTTTAGTGGGAAATCTGGAAATTTTTCTGAATGATCACAAGGTAGATATAGAATATACAAATGGCATTGAATTTGGGGAGGAGCTTCTGGCATTCGGAAATGACAATCCGCAAATCATAACAGAAAAACTGGCACAGGAAGGTACATTGTTTATAAGATTTACGGTATCACCGGCAAATAAAAAGAATGTAGACAGTCTTCGTACCCAGAGATTGCAGATGATGCAGATGCAGAGCCAGCAGAAACAGCAACACAGAGAAATTGAACATCTGGTACAGGAAAATGCCAGATTAAATGTGGAAAACAATGCAAAGGGCGAGTATCTGGACAACCTCCGAAGAAAAAAAGTGTGGAGATTCTTGTCTTTAAGCAAGCGTACGCTGCGGAGCCTGAAGCATGACGGAATCGTAAAGACCGGAAAGAAAGGTGTTCACAAGGTTCAGAATAAGCTGAGAGGAACAGCACTGGAGGCGGTAGCGGTACAACAGGAAACAGTACAGCTGCCGAGCTTAAAGCCTATTACCGGAAAGAAAAAGATTCTGGTGGTGGTGCATGAGGCACAGAAGGGTGGAGCCACTTTATTGTCTTTAAATATTGTGAAAACACTGAAATCTATTACCGAATACGAGCCGATTGTCCTGCTGTTGGCAGGTGGACCTTTGGAAGAGGAATTTAAGAAGCAGGCAGTCTGCTATGATTTACATCAGCCGGATTTCTCCAAGGTTTATGAGCCGGAAAAATTAGATGGAATTATAAGACAGATTGCAGAACTGGATATACACTATGCTCTGTGTAATAGCGTAGTAACCGGAATCGTACTGGAGGCATTGAACGGAATCGGAGTAAGAAATATTGTGATGGTGCATGAGCTGCCTACCTCAATCTATGCTTACGATTTTGTGCTGGCAGCACAGGCGGTGCAGCAGTATGCCGAACATGTAGTCTTTCCGGCAGAATTTGTAAAACAGAAATTTTTGGCGAAATTCCCTATTGAGGAAGAAAAATGTCATGTGATGCCGCAGGGAGTTTTCTCGAACTTTAACTCTTACAGTATAAAAGAGAAACAGAATAACAAGAAAAAGCTCTGTGAAGAGCTTGGAATAGAGCCGGATACCCGCATTGTTTTAGGCTGCGGTTACGGAAACTTCCGTAAAGGGCTGGATTGGTTCGGAAGAATTGCCATCAGTGAAATGAAGAGGAATCCAAAAGTAGATTTTCTGTGGCTGGGAGATCGAGAAAAAGAGTTTTACGAGTGGATTAGCAATGATTTGGAAGTGGAGAATCTCACAGACAGATTTCATTGGATGGGATATACGGAAAACGCCGGATATGTTTTCGGAGGAGCAGATTTGTTCCTGCTGACTTCCAGAGAGGATCCGTTCCCATGTGTGGTTCAGGACGCCATGAAGCAGTATACCCCGGTGTTTGCTTTTGACAGTGCCGGAGGAATACCGGAGATTTTAGAGCAGGGCAGAGGCGTGGTAGTGCCATATGGTGACTGTGATGCCTGTGTGGAAAAGATAGAACAGCTTTTAGAAGACCAGAAGCTATATGAAGAGATTGCGGAAAAAGCAAAGGGTTATATCAATGAAGAAACTCCTGCCAGATATCTGAGACGGTTATTGAATCTTCTCTGTCCGGGCGAAGAACTGTTTCGGAAGTTACCGGACTTAAAAGTTTCAGTCATTATACCGAATTATAATTATGAAGCCTATATACCGGAACGATTATTCTGTATCTTGAATCAATCCGTAAAACCTTATGAAATTATTTTCTTAGATGATGTGTCCAAAGACAACAGCGTGGCAGTGGCACGGGAGATTCTGGAAAATTCAGGAATCCGATATAAGATTGTGGAAAATGAAACAAATCAGGGATGCTTTAAACAATGGCTGAACGGAATACACCATGCAGAAGGTGATATCATCTGGATAGCAGAGGCGGATGATGCATGTGAGTTGGATTTCATTGAACGCCTGTTGCCGTTCTTTGAGGATGATCAGGTAAATCTGGCATATGCACAGTCTGAGGTGATTGATGAGAATAACCGGCATTCAGGATTTATTTATACGGAATATACAAAAGATTTAAGTGAAGATAAATGGAATCAGGATTATGTCAATAACGGAGAGGCAGAGATTATCGACGGTTTGGGAATTAAGAATACCATACCGAATGCTAGCGGAGTTCTGATGCGGAAAAGTGCCTTGGAAGGAATGGATGAATACCTGAAAGAGTATGCCATTTCCGGTGACTGGTTTGCCTATGTTTATGCAATCCGTGTGGGAAAAATTGCTTTTTGCAGTGATGTGTTAAATTACCACAGAAGACACAGCACCAGTATTATTTATCAGAGAGAGCAGGATGTGAAGCTCTTTGAAGAACTGCTGAACATCAAGCTGTATATGGCAGAAAACTTTATGATACCGGAGAGTATCCGGGAACGCTTCGTAAATCATGTCAGAAATGAATATGGAAGACTAATGAGCGAAAGTGCTCCGAAGTTTGAAGAGCAGAAGGAACTTGTGGAAACGCAGAAGAAAATGGAAGACATTATCAATAACAGACTGGAAAGGTACAGTTATCTGAAAAATGTGCCAAAGAGAAAGCTGTTGTTTGTGATGCCGGACTTTGAGATGGGTGGTGGACAAACCCTTGTCATCCGTCTTGCAAATTACTTTTCTAAATTCCATGAGGTATATGTGTATAATGCCAGACCGTGGCTTGTGGAAGAACGGATTGTTAAAATGTTTGCACAGAGAGTGCATGTGCTAGAGAGCAACGGAGATCCGAACCAGCTGCGGGAGTATGTAAAACAATACGGTATTGAGACCATTAATTGTCATATCTGGTGGTCGGATAAGATAACTTATCAGGCAGTAAAGGATATGGACACAAAGGTGGTTCTGAGTATGCACGGCTGTTATGAGGCTCTTTTGCAGAATCCTGACTGGGATGTGGATTTTGAAAAGATGTCTGTGGATATTTTAAACCGGGCAGATGAAATCATATATGCTACCGACAAAAATAAAAAGATTTTTGAGAAGGTAGAGGTATCAGAGAAAATTCATCAGATTTATTACGGTTATGAGTTGGAGAGTATTCCGAGAAAACAGAGGGAAACCTTGAAAATTGACGAGGATTCCTTTGTGTATGGCCTTGTGGCAAGAGGAATCCAGCAGAAAGGTTTCGGAGAAGCTGTGGAAGCCTTCAAGTTATTAAAGGAAAAGACCGATAAAAAGATAGACTTGATTTTAATTGGAAACGGACCGTTTATCGATGAATTGAAAGAAAAAAATCAAGGTGTGGAGCACGTACACTTTGTGGACAACCTGCAAAAGCCTTCCGAATGGATTGGATGGGTAAAAACTTTTGACTGTGCATTGCTTCCAACCTATTATATTTCCGAGAGTCTTCCGAATTCTGTCATTGAATATCTGGCATATGAAAAGCCGGTTATTTCCACAGATATCGGTGATATCAAATATATGCTGGTAAATGACAATGCAGAAGCCGGAATCGTGTTAAAGCTTCATGACAATGGTGTGGATGCGGGAGAATTATCAGAGGCAATGGAAAAAATGCTAAAGGATACGGCTGCATATCAGCATTACAAAGAGGGAACCAAAGAGCTTTTTGGACAGTTTGATATCCGTAATTTTGCGGAAAACTATTATACACAATACTAAATAGGAGAAAAGATGAGAAAAAAATGTTTATTATTGGGCGGTGCCGGATTTATCGGAAAAAATCTTGCTCTGTATCTTTTGGAACAAGGATATGAATTGACAGTCTATGATATGTCGGTTACCCATGCTTTTACGGAAGAACAATTACAACAGATGAAATACTACGAGAGGGAATTGTTCAAGGATGAGGATTTGGAGTCTGTAATTGAGGGACAGGATGTGGTAATTCATCTGGTCAGCAGTATCAATCCGGCTACTTCTATGATTCACCCGGAACGCTGTTATGCCAATGATGTGGCAAAGACCGTTGAGATTCTGGAGATTATGCGGAAAAAAAATGTCAATAAAATGATTTTCATATCTTCCGGGGGAACGGTATACGGAAATATTCCGAAGGAAAATTATACCGAGGATATGCCGTTGTATCCAAGAAACCATTACGGAATCACAAAGGCAACCATTGAAAAAATCATTCTGATGTATAACCAAATTTATAAAATGGATCATGTGATTTTAAGGATTGCCAATCCCTACGGACGGGGTCAGATGTCGAAAAAGGGAGTAGGAGCCGTAACCGCTTTTGCAGAACAGATTCTGGCAGATGAGGAAATTTCCATCTGGGGAGACGGAAGTACGGTAAGAGATTACATCTATATCGAGGATGTGGTAAATATGATAGGAAAATTCATAGAATACCACAATGATTCCGATAACGAGGTTTACAATATCGGCACGGGAAGAGGAATTTCCTTGAACGAACTGGTGGCGTTGCTGGAAGAAAAAATCGGAAAAAAAGCCAAGGTTGTATATGAACACAACCGGGAGATTGATGCTCAAAGAAATGTGCTGAATATGGACAAAACCTTTGGGGCAATCGGAAATGCCATCCAGTATCCGATTGAAAAAGGTATCAGCCGATATTTAGAGATATTGAAAGAAGAAAGCCATTAAGGGAAAATGCCGATGGTTGGAAATTGTTTCATGTAAAGAAATATGATATACTGATAGTAATATATGGTATAAGAAAGAAGGGTAAAAATGAGTCAGATAAAAGTGACAAATTGCGGAGAAATTGAGGGATTAAAAGTGATTGAGCCGACTGTTCACGGAGATGAGCGAGGCTATTTTATGGAGACTTATAATTATAATGATTTTGCGGAGGCAGGAATAGACTGCAAGTTTGTTCAGGATAATCAGTCAGCATCCAAGAAAGGTGTGCTTCGGGGACTGCATTTTCAGATTAATTATCCGCAGGATAAGCTGGTTCGGGTAATTAACGGAGAAGTGTTTGACGTTGCAGTTGATTTGCGTGAAGGTTCTAAGACCTTCGGACAATGGTATGGAGTGAAACTGTCCGCAGAGAATAAAAAACAGTTCTTTATTCCGAAAAATTTTGCTCACGGTTTTGTAGTACTTTCCGATTATGCAGAATTTGCATACAAATGTACTGATTTCTACCATGCCAATGATGAGGGTGGTTTACTCTGGTGCGATCCGGAAATCGGTGTGGAGTGGCCAATGCCGGAAGGCATGACAAAAGAAGACCTTATTTTATCAGACAAAGATAAGGTTTGGGGCGGTATTGCAGAGTACAAGAAAAACAAAGAAAAATAATACATTCCGACGAATAAAGGAGTAGGAGAATGTCAAAGAAAAGAATGATTGCTGCGATGGCGATAGTTCTGTTTGCCGTATTGGTAAATGTATGGATTATCCGTTACCAGCCGCTCTTAGAAGATACAAGTGTAGAAGTTGAGATTAAAATGAATTCGGATAAAGAAAATGGCATGCAGCTATTTTATTTAAGCCGGAATACCCAGTTGGAGAAGGGCTTTCAGGAAACAGGAAGCCAGACGGTAAATTATACAAAAGCCGGAAAAGAACAGGTTTTGAAGTATACGATACCGGGAGATACCCGGTATCTGAGAATGGATTTCGGAGCAGGAACTTCCGTCAATACCATTGAATCCGTACAGATAAAAGGGGGAGATGAGGTAAAAGAAATCTCTCAGGATGCGTTGTCGGAAATGGTTCAGACCAAAATGCTTGAGGCAGAAACCGTAGGAGAAAGTTTGGAGATTCGGGCAAAATCCAGTGATCCGCATTTAGTATGGGATGCCAAGGACTGGGGAATTGAAGGACTGGCACAAAAGGCAGCAGAACCGAAGACCAAGATGCTGAAAATAGTGCTGCTTGCGGCTTTTGATTTCATTATGCTGATTGTATTTTGGAAACGGAAGAAATTTTTTGAGATACCGGCAGAAGCAGTGACAAACCGTAAGTTAATTCTGCGTTTATCCAAAAATGATTTTAAGACAAAATTTGCAGGCTCCTATCTGGGAACCATCTGGGCATTTATACAGCCGATTGTAACGGTGTTGGTATACTGGTTTGTCTTTGAAAAAGGTTTGAAGGCAGGCGGTATTAATACCAAAGCGGGAATCACCGCACCTTTTGTACTGTGGCTGGTTGCCGGACTGGTGCCGTGGTTTTTCTTTTCTGATGCTTTAAGCGGCGGTACCAATGCATTGGTGGAATATAATTATCTGGTAAAAAAAGTAGTTTTCAAAATAAGTGTTCTGCCGATTGTAAAAGTAATATCCGCATTGTTCGTTCATGTGTTCTTTATCGCTTTTACACTGGTACTTTATGCAGGCTATCATTATTATCCTGATTTATATACATTACAGATTATCTATTATTCGCTCTGCGTGTTTTTGTTTGCTCTGGGGCTGTCCTATGCCAACTGTGCCATTGTGGTATTTTTCAGGGACTGGACGCAGGTAATCAACATTATTTTACAGGTAGGAGTCTGGATGACACCGATTATGTGGAATATTGATGCTTTGGATTTATCTCCAACGCTGATTACTATATTTAAATTGAATCCGATGTATTACATTGTTTCGGGATACAGAGAAGCTCTGATTGGAAAGAGCTGGTTCTGGCAGGAACCGACTTTAACCATTTATTTCTGGGTAATAACCATTGCAATGTTTGGAATAGGTACTGCAATTTTCAGAAGATTGAAAGTACATTTTGCGGATGTGTTATAGAAGGGAATTAGGATGAATGACACAGCAATAAGAGTAGAGAATATCAGCAAGCTGTACAAGCTGTATGATAATCCCAGAGACCGGTTGAAGGAATCACTGGGACTGACCAAAGAAAAATTATATAAAGAACACTATGCCCTGCATGATGTCTCCTTTGATATTCAACGGGGAGAAACGGTGGGAATCATCGGTACCAACGGTGCGGGAAAATCTACGGTGTTAAAGATTATCACCGGAGTGTTAAATCCCACACAGGGGCAGGTGGAAGTCAATGGAAGAATATCGGCGTTGTTGGAGTTGGGAGCCGGGTTTAATATGGAATACACCGGAATAGAAAATGTGTATTTGAACGGTACCATGATAGGCTTCAGCAAAGAGGAGATTGATGCGAAGCTTCAGGATATTCTGGATTTTGCGGATATCGGAGATTTTGTTTATCAGCCGGTAAAGACATATTCCAGCGGTATGTTCGTGCGATTGGCCTTTGCCGTTGCCATCAATATCGATCCGGAGATATTGATTGTAGATGAAGCTCTATCCGTAGGAGATGTGTTCTTTCAGACCAAATGCTTTAAGAAGTTTGAAGAATTTAAAAAACTGGGAAAAACCATTCTGTTTGTAAGCCATGATTTGGGAAGTATCAGCAGATACTGTGACCGGGTGGTGCTTTTGAATAAAGGGACTAAGATGGCAGAGGGTACCCCAAAGGAGATGGTAAGCTTATATAAGCGGTTGCTGGTGGGACAGGAAGCTCTTGTGGAGGAAGAGCTGGAGCAGAATGGAAAGGATAGCCGTGCGGATATCCCCAAAACAGAAAATGGTCTGTGGAAGGAAAATTATCAGATAAATCCTAATCTGAAAGAAGAGGGGAATAAGAAGGCAGAAATCATCGATTTTGCCATTATAGATGAAAATGACTGCTATACCGGCAGTATGATAAAAGGAACAGAGTTTACCATAAAAATCAAGGTGTTGTTCCGGGAAAAGATAGAGAATCCCGTGATTTCCTATTCTTTCTGTAATGTAAAAGGAGTGGAAATTACCGGTACCAGTACAGAGTGTGAAAACATTCCTATTGGCGAAGTACAGGCAGAGGAAATATATACGGCAACCTTTGTGCAGGAAATGTATCTTCAGGGCGGAGAGTATTTTCTGTCCATCAGTTGTAGCGAGAAACAAGAGGATGGCAATGTATTGTGCCATCGACTGGAGAAAGTATGTAATGTCACAGTTGTCTCAGACAAAAATACCGTAGGATTTTACGATATGAATACAACTGTGGAGATTAGAAAGGTAGAGGACTAATATGAAAAAAAGAGTATGTCAGGTGGTAACAATCGTTCTGTTTTTAGCGATTTTATTAACTGGTATCGGCTATGGAACAAAAGCGGAAAAGAAGTTAGAATTCTTTGCGGCAACCAAGGAAACGGAAGAGACTTCTTTGGAAAAGCTGGAATATATGGCAGTGGAAAAGCCGTATCTTCAGACTCCGGACGTACAAAAGATTGTAGCCAGCTTTGGGGCAGACAATACAGTAATATCCAAGGCGGAAATTGCTTATGAAAACACCACTGCAAAGACAGAGGGAAGTGTAGAGGCTACACAGATTACGAAAGAGGGCGTTGTCTTTGAGATTCCCTATTCGGATGAAAAGGAAGAGGGAATTTATAAGATAAAGAGTCTTACCTATACAACAGAGAAAGGTTCCAAGGTTCTGGTATTGAAAAATATCGGAATGGACATTACATATGGTGTTGAAAAACAGGCAGACACCGAACCGGATGCAGTTGTGGCGGCGGAAGAAGACCCACAGACGGAAATGAGCATTGTTTCTTTTGACGAAAACGGAATACAAAAAAGTGAGTCATCCATTGAAGAGGCAATTGTCAATGCGGAACAGGAAGTAGAAAAAGAGCAGGACGGAGTGGGCACTGCAAGATTTTCTTCCAACGGAAACGTAGTTGTGGTATTGGACCCGGGACACGATGCAACCCACGGAGGCACCAGTGGCGGAGGATTGAAAGAGGCAGAAGTAAATCTCAAAATTGCCTTGGCATGCAGAGATGAGTTACAGCAGTACAGCGGTGTGGAAGTATATATGACCAGAGATACAGCAAGCTGCCCGTATCCGGGAACCAGTTCCGGCGATGACAATGCAAACCGCGTTGCCTATGCAGCCAGCGTGGGAGCTAACGTCTATGTAAGTATTCATTGTAATTATTCTTCCAGTACCAGTGCCAAAGGTGTGGAAGTATATTATCCTAACAGCAACTATAATTCAGCCGTAGGACAAGCAGGTTCAGAGCTGGCGGCTCAGGTCTTAGATCAGTTGGTATCACTTGGTTTGGCAAACCGTGGAACTCATATCAAAAACTCAGAGAATAATTCCACTTACCCGGATGGTTCTCTGTCAGATTATTACGGAGTTATCCGAAATAGTAAATTGGCGGGATTTCCGGGAATTATCATTGAACATGGATTTCAGTCCAACGAATCCGATGTGAATAACTTCCTCGGAACCGATGAAGGCTGCCGCAGATTGGGAATTGCGGATGCAACGGCTATTGCCAATTATTATAATTTAAGCCAAGGTTCGGATACGGTTTATAACGGAGTGGATTATTCCGCAGTATACGATAAAGATTATTACAGTGGATATGCAGATTTAGCAAGCTATAAAGGGAATGCCAGATTATTACTAAGACATTTCGTGGAACACGGAATGAGTGAAGGGCGTCAGGGAAACAGTATTTTCCAGGTACAGTATTATCAGAACAGATATGGTGATTTGAGGAATGGCTTTGGAGATGATTTGAAACAGTATTATATGCATTTCCTTCAGAATGGAATTTATGAGGGACGTCAGGGAAGTGCTGTTTTTGATGTGTTTTCCTATATTAATCGATATGCAGACTTACGACGGGGATTCGGAAACAACCTGAAAGCATATTATATGCATTATGTAGATGCGGGAGAAAAGGAAGGACGAATTGCAACCGGTTGTCCGACGATGCAGAATGCAGCTGTTGTATATAATGGTGTAAATTATTCCGCAGTATATAATTATGAATATTATAAAGCTAGCTATTCAGATATGGCAAAAGCATATGGTTTTGATGATCAGGCAATGTTGGCTCATTTTGTAAATCATGGAATGAGTGAAGGACGTCAGGGAAGTGCGGAATTCAATGTATATTCTTATCGGAATCAGTATGGAGATTTAAGAAGGGCTTACGGAAATAATCTGAAATCCTATTATCTGCATTATGTGAATAATGGAAAAGCAGAGGGAAGAAAGGGAACCGGATGCAATACCTTGCAGGGAACCTTGACGGTATATAATGGTGTGGATTATTCGGCGGTTTACGATTACAGCTATTACATATCGACCCAGAGTGATATAGCCCGTGCTTACGGAGGAGATGAGACTGCGGTATTAGCACATTTCGTAAATTACGGAATGAGTGAAGGACGTCAGGGAAATGCAAAGTTTAATGTATATTCTTACCGGAACCAATATAGTGACTTGCGTCAGGCCTACGGAAATAATCTGAAACTATATTATATGCACTATGTAAATCATGGAAAATCAGAGGGCAGACAGGGCGTAGGATGTAGTGTGTTGCAGAATCCAACTACAGTCTATAATGGAGTAGATTATTCTGCAGTCTACAATTATGATTACTATACAAAAGCATATGGAGATATAGCCCGTGCTTATGGAGGAGATGAAACTGCAGTACTTGCCCATTTTGTAAATCATGGAATGAGTGAAGGACGTCAGGGAAGTCAGGAATTTAATGTTTACAATTACAAGAGCAGATATGCTGATTTAGCCAATGCTTTTGGAAATAACTTAAAGTCTTACTATATGCACTATGTGAATAATGGTAAAAACGAAGGAAGAACAGGAGCTTAATCTATGAAAAAACAAAGGAAATGGATGCAGGCAGCCGCAGGGGTAGTAATGAGTGTCCTGATGTTAGTCAGTGCGTTTCCGGTACAAGCTCAGAGCAGCACACCGGATATATTGGGAGACATCGGTTCGGTAAAATTGTATTCCGATAATCTCTCTCCGATTATGGGAACCACGACTACGGATATCGGACAGATGATTAACTACTATGAGGCAAATGCAACTTACCCGGCTTTTTATGCATCCTCTGATGCACCGACAATTTATGATTTTTGCAGGATTTATGTGGAGGAATGTGAAGCCGAGGGAGTCCGGGCGGAAGTAGCATTCTGTCAGGCTATGAAAGAAACAGGATTTCTGCGGTTTGGCGGAAGAGTGGATATCTCACAGTATAATTTTGCGGGAATCGGAGCCACCGACAGTGGAGCGACACCAAATACCTTTTCCAGTGTGCGGGAAGGTGTAAGAGGACAGGTGCAGCATTTAAAAGCATATGCCAGTATAGAACCTTTGAAAAATCCATGTGTAGATCCGAGATACCATCTGGTAACAAAGGGATGTGCACCATATGTGGAGTGGTTGGGAATTAATGAAAATCCAAATGGAAAAGGCTGGGCATCCTCACCGGGATACGGTTACAGTATTGTAAATGATTATATGGTAAAACTGAGTACATATTCTACTTACACTACATGGTATAACGGTGTGAATTATGCAGCAATTTATAATCCGACCTATTACCTGAAGGTAAATCCTGATTTGGCATCTTTGGGCGGAGACGGAGACCAACTGATTGCTCATTTTGTAAATCACGGAATGAATGAGGGCAGAAGCGGAAGCAGCGAGTTCGATGTGCGTTCTTATATGAATCAATATGTTGATTTGAGAAATGGCTTTGGAAATAATTTGCGAAGCTATTATCTCCATTATCTGAACTACGGAAAAGCAGAAGGACGGAAAGGAATCGGCTGCAATACGTTGCAGGGATATGTAACCGTTTATAATGGAGTAGATTATTCCGCAGTATATAATTACAATTACTATATTTCAATGTACGGAGATATTGCCCGTGCTTATGCCGGAGATGATATCAAAACCCTTGCTCACTTTGTGAATAACGGAATGAGCGAAGGCAGACAGGGAAGTGCAGAGTTTAACGTAAACTCATACCGAAACCAATACGGAGATTTACGGAGAGGCTTCGGAAATAATCTGAAAGCATATTATCTGCACTATATGAACAGCGGAAAAGCAGAGGGAAGAAAGGGAACCGGCTGCAATAGCTTGCAGGGAGCTCTGACTGTTTATAACGGAGTAGATTATTCCGCAGTATATAACTATGATTACTATACAAAGGCATATGGGGATATTGCTAATGCCTATGGCGGAGATGAGGTGGCAGTGCTTGCTCATTTTGTAAATCATGGAATGAGTGAAGGTCGACAGGGAAGTGCAGAGTTTAACGTGAACTCATACCGCAACCAATACGGAGATTTGCGGAGAGGTTTTGGAAATAACCTGAAAGCATATTATCTGCACTATATCAACAGCGGAAAGCCAGAGGGACGGAAAGGAACCGGCTGCAACAGCTTACAGGGAGCCTTGACTGTTTATAACGGAGTAGATTATTCCGCAGTATATGCTTATGATTATTATACAAAGGCATATGGGGATATTGCCAGTGCCTATGGCGGAGATGATGTGGCAGTACTTGCTCATTTTGTAAATCATGGAATGAGCGAAGGCAGACAGGGAAATGAAGGATTTAATGTATATGCTTACAAAAACAGATATGCAGATTTGCAGAATGCATTTGGAGATAATTTGAAAGAATACTACACGCATTATGTAAACCATGGAAAAGCAGAAGGAAGAGAAGCAAAATAAAAAAGGGAGGGTAGCACATGAAATTGAAAAAATGGATGAAAACGTTATTTGCAGTAGTATTGACCTTGTGTATGTTAATTCCGCAAACAGTTTTTGCGGAGAATGAGACACAGTTGCCGCAGGATACGGATTTACGGATTGTACAGATTGATTCGGACCCGGCGGAATATGTGCAGGAGGCGGGAAGTGTTGTTTTGAATTCTTCCCATGCACAGGAATCAGAGTGGAACAAATATGCAACAGATTATTACTATAACAAAATGGACAGCAGAAAGCAGGGACTGTTTCAGGCATTGGACGCCGTGTGCTACTCTTATCTTACTGGAACTACAGATGTGGAGAGTGTGGAGGTGTCCAGTGGAGTGTACAGCGGCATGATGTCCTATGTTTCATATTCCAGTTATGGATTAAGTCAGAATGAGGCAATTTCCGTTCTGTTGATGTTCCGTTTCAGTAATCCGCAGTACTATTTTATTAATGAATATTACTGGTCAGGCGGTGGAAACATTGCTTTGGGAATGTATACGGATTTTACCAACGGTACCATCAGAGCAGAGAAGACCGCAACACTTAAGACTAAGATTGACAACTGGGTTTCAGTTATAGGAAGCCAAAGTGATGCTCTCACAAAAGAAGCCAAAGCCCATGAGCTGGTATTGTCAAATGCCAGTTATGATTCTATGGCAGCATACAATCAAAGCTGTTACAGTTTGCTGATGAATGCAGGAGGGGCAACGGTGTGTGCAGGATATGCCCAGACCTTTGCACTGTTGTGTAATGCGGTAGGACTGGATACCATCTGTGTGACCAGTAACACCCATGAATGGAATCAGATTAAAATAAATAATACATGGTATCATGTGGATGCCACATGGAATGATAATCCTGGAATGGAAACAACCTTCTACAATATATCTACGGAGCAGTTGCTGGCACTAGATTCAGGAGTGGATCATACAGAGTCCTCCTATTGGCTGGGATATCTGCCGGATTACGAGAAGGCACCAACCATTACTCCGACTTATAATAACGGAAATACGGTGATTTCCATTACCAGTGCAAAGAATGGAGGAACCATTTACTATACATTGGATGGCAGCAGTCCTACCACAGCTTCCAATGTTTACTCGGGGCCTGTTACCATTGAAGCAGCAAAGACTGTAAAAGCCATTACCGTGTACAATGGAGTGGCATCAAATATGGTGGCAGCCAGCATTGGGGTCAACAATCCTACCGGTGGAACTACATACAAATACGGAGGTGTTGATTATAGTAATGTTTTTGATGCAACCTATTATCTGAACCGTTATGGTGATTTAAAAGCAGCCTATGGAAATGATAAAAATGTGGCGTTTTGGCATTTTCTGAATTATGGAATGAACGAAGGCCGTCAGGGAATCAGTACCTTTGACGTATACTCTTATCGAAATCAGTATGCAGATTTAAGAGGAGCCTATGGAAATAATTTGAAACCATATTACCTCCATTATACACAGTATGGAAAAGCGGAAGGCCGTCAGGGAACCGGTTGTACTACGTTGCAGGGAGCGGTAACGGTATATAATGGTGTAAATTATGCGGCAGTATATGATTACAATTACTATATATCACAGTACCCGGATATAAATAAAGCATATGGAGGAAATGATGTGGCAGTACTTGCTCACTTTGTGAATCATGGAATGAGCGAGGGTCGTCAGGGAAACAACAGCTTTAATGTATATTCCTATCGAAACCAGTATGCGGATTTACGAGGAGCTTACGGAAACAATCTAAAATCTTATTATCTGCATTATGTGAATAATGGAAAGGCAGAGGGAAGAAAAGGAACCGGATGTAATACCTTGCAGGGAGCCACAACCGTATACAATGGCGTAAACTATGCAGCAGTATATGATTACAATTACTATATATCACAGCATTCGGATATAAAAAAGGCATACGAAGGAAATGATGTAGCAGTACTTGCTCACTTTGTGAATAACGGAATGAGTGAGGGGCGTCAGGGAAGTTCAGAATTTAATGTATATGCTTACCGAAACAATAATCAGGATTTGAAAGGGGCATATGGCAATAACCTGAAAGCATATTATATGCACTATGTAAATTATGGAAAAGCAGAAGGCAGAAGTGGCAAATAGAATAAGAAGAAAATCAAGAAGTGACAGGTTACATTGACCTGTCACTTCATTTTTGGTAGAATAGACGAGATGAGCGAATGGAAAAACATAGAAGATGGGAGTCTCATATGTCGGAAAAAGATTTTATACTGGTAGATGTGAGAGAACATTTACAGGAGAAGAATACATTGGTATTTTCCTGCGTTGTAGGGAATGATAATTTTCAGGAGGATGCCGTTTATGTGGACAATCGGAAGGTTCCGGTGGAATATCACATAAAAGAAGGAAATGATATTCGCAGAAAGTATCTGGAATATCGTATGAATATTTCACAGGAAATCATAGGAAAATTGACACTGACCGGAAGCTGGAAGGAAGTAAAAAAGATAGAGTTTCGCAACGAAAAACGGAATTGTACGGATTACATCCTAAAGGGTCAGCAGTTGAAAAAGCTGTTGGGTACCGTTGCCGGAAATCAGGAGTTGGAACGTATCGAAGATGGAAAAGTGATACTTACCGGATGGAGCATTGCCGGAGAAGATACCTGTTTTGAATTGTATGCAGACGGAAAAAAGGTAGAAAAAAGTGTCAAACGTCATTACCGAAAGGATGTCAATGATTTCTATGAAGAGCTGGAGCCGGAATTTAAGGCGGGATACGAAATAGAGACGGCAGATACCGGGATGAAACAATTAAAGCTGGTCATTACCGCAGGAGGAAAACAGAAGATACAGAGCATTTCTGTTGAGAATGTGCGGAAAGGGAAGACCGGACATAAGACTGTCAGCATGGCAAAAAAAGCGGTGGCATACTTTAAGAGAAACGGATTAAAAAGGACTATCCGCCGTACCAAATTAAAACTACGTGGGCAAAAAGATTGTGTTACCTATGAGGATTTTCTCAAAAAATACGCTGTCACCCCGGAAGAACTGGAAAGACAAAGACAGGAACAGTTTGAGATTCAGCCGAAGTTCAGCATTGCTGTGCCGTTGTATCAGACCAACCATAAATATTTGACGGAGCTGATTGCATCTGTCCAAGGGCAGACCTATGGAAATTGGGAGCTTTGTCTGGCAGACGGAAGCGGAGCCGAGAACAATCTGCAACAGCTGGTGGAAGGCTTTCAGAAAGAGGATCGTCAGATAAAATATCGGTTGTTGGAAGATAATCTGGGAATTGCAGGTAACACCAACGCAGCATTGGAAATGGCAGAAGGCGATTATATTGTACTGGCAGACCATGATGATTTGCTGACGGAGGAATCCCTGTACCAGTGTGTTAAGGCAATTAATGAGAATCCGAAACGGGATGTTATCTATTCTGACGAAGATAAAATCGATATGGCAGGGAAAAAGCTGTTTGAACCTCACTTCAAGCCGGATTTTAACGTGGATTTACTTTGCAGCATGAATTACATCTGTCATTTGTTTGTGTTTAAGCGAGGGCTTTTGGAAAAGACAGGCGGTTTCCAAAGGGAATATGACGGAGCACAGGACCATGATTTTATTTTCCGCTGCGTAGAGCAGGCGGAGGAAATCTATCATATTCCAAAGGTGCTTTATCATTGGAGATGCCATATGCAGTCCACTTCATCCAATCCTGAGAGTAAGCTGTATGCTTTTGAAAACGGAGCCAAGGCAGTGCAGGCACATTATGACCGCATGGGGATTCCGGCAAAAGTGGAACAGGGCAGATATTACGGAATGTATCGTACCTTCTACCAGTGGAAAGAGCGTCCTCTGGTATCCATTATAATTCCCAACAAAGACCACATCGAGGACTTGCGTAAGTGTATCCAATCCATAGAACGTCAGGCATATGACAATTATGAGATACTGATTGTGGAAAACAACAGCACAGAGGAGGAAACCTTTGCGTATTATAAAGAAATAGAATCTGAAAAAATCCATGTGCTATTCTATGAAGGTGGATTTAATTTTTCCAAGATTAATAATTTTGGAGCGGAACAGGCAAAGGGAACCTATTATCTGTTGTTAAACAATGATACGGAAATGATAGGAGAACATTGTCTGGAGGAATTACTTCACCCGTGTATGCGGGAAGATGTAGGAATCGTAGGAGCGAGACTCTATTATGAAGACGATACCGTTCAGCATGCAGGAGTCATCATCGGCTTCGGAGGAATGGCAGGCCACGCTTTTATCGGAATGGACAGGGAAGACAACGGATATTTCAGCCGAAGCATCTGTACACAGGATTTGTCGGCAGTTACGGCAGCGTGTATGATGACTAAGAAAAGTGTATTTGAGGAAGTAAACGGGTTAGACGAAGAACTGGTGGTGGCGATGAATGACATTGACTATTGCCTTCGGGTCCGGGAAACGGGAAAATTGGTTATTTTCAACCCATATGCGGAGCTGTATCACTATGAATCTAAATCCAGAGGACTGGAGAACAGTGCAGAAAAAGTAGAACGGTTTAACCGGGAAGTAGCGTTCTTTACCAAACGCTGGGAAGGGATTTTAAAAGACGGAGACCCATATTACAATCCAAATCTGACTTTGGACAGAGCGGATTTTTCTTTGAAAATGTAGAAGGGTAGGAGTACGGAAGGAAAACAAAAGGAAGAGGAACTGAGTATGATGAGAGTATATATATGCCCGGAGTGCGGTTGGATACGGACAGTATCCAGAAGAAAAGAAGTGGAATGTTTTAAGTGCGGATGTAAGCAGATGTCACTGTCCAAGCTGACATATACGGAGTACGCACAGATGGACGAGAAAAAGCGGAAGGATTATTCTGAGAGCTGGCTGTATATTCAGAATTGCAAAAAGGGTAAATAAAATGAAGATTACTCCGTATAAAATTGTAAAAGGACTGCGTTATCTGAAGTATTATGGACCGAAGGCTTTCTGGGCGAAGGTACAGGACCGTATGGAACCGGATGAAATACCGTATGGAGAATGGTATGAGAAACACCGGGCGGAAGAGACACAGTTACAAAAACAGAGAAAAACCTGTGAAAAATGGGAAAATCCCGAGATTATCAGCATTGTGGTCCCATGTTACCGGACGCCGGAAAAATATTTAACGGAGATGCTGGAATCAGTACGGAACCAATCTTATCCTTACTGGGAGCTTTGCCTTGCAGATGCCACAGATGGCAGTCAGGTAAAAGAGCTGGTGGAGGATTACGTGCAGCAGTGGCAGGAGAGCAGAATCGTCTACCATCATCTGGAGGAAAATTTGGGAATTGCCGAGAATACCAATGCAGGTCTTGCACTGGCAAAGGGGTCATGGGTTACCTTTATGGACCATGATGACCTTCTGGCATCGGATGCTTTATATGAACTTGCGTCTGCTATCCGAAAGGATGGGAATCTGGAGATACTCTACACCGACGAGGATAAGGTGGAGGAGCATTCAGGAAAAATCAAACATATTATGGCACATTTCAAACCGGACTTCAGCCCGGATTTGCTTCGTTCCAATAACTATATTACCCATCTTTTCTGTGTGAAAAAGGAAATCATAGATAAAGTGGGCGGCTTTCGGAAAGAATTTGACGGAGCTCAGGATTATGACTTTATTTTGCGGTGTACAGAAACGGCAAAAAAGGTGGGACATGTACCCCGGGTACTTTACCATTGGAGAGTACACAGCTCTTCCACAGCGGATAATCCTATGAGCAAACGCTATGCATATGATGCAGGTCAGCGGGCCATCGAAGAACAGCTAAAGAGACGGGGGATAGAGGGAAAGGTCTCCCAGTTGAAACACTTTGGATTTTACAAGGTGGAATACGCACTTACGGACCAGCCGTTGGTATCCATCCTAATTCCAAATAAGGACGAGCCTGAGACCTTACGCCGCTGTATAGAATCCATACAGAAAACGAATTATGTAAACTATGAAGTGATTGTTATTGAAAATAACAGTAGCAAAGAGGAAACCTTCCAATATTATGAGGAATTATGTCAAACTCCATACCGGAAAGGAACCATGTGTCTTTCCTGTGAGGGAAGGCTGCCGGGAGGACAGCGTATCAAAGTTGTGACATGGGAAGGCAGCTTCAATTATTCTGCCATCAATAACTTTGGTGCCTCTTATGGAGAAGGGGAATATTTTGTACTCTTAAACAATGATATAGAAATTATTACCGGGGACTGGCTGGAACAGTTGTTGGGCAACTGTCTAAGACCGGAGGTAGGAATTGTGGGAACCAGACTCTATTACCCGGATCATACTTACCAACATGCCGGAATTGTAGTGGGAATTGACGGGATTGCCGCAAATATGTTTCCGGGAATGAAAAAGGAACGGGAGGGCTATCTCCACAAAGCAGCATTACAGTTGAATTATAGTGCGGTTACCGCAGCCTTTCTGATGATAAAACGGACAGCATTTGAAGAAGCAGGGGGCTTTGAAGAGGGGCTGGCTGTGGCTTTCAATGATGTGGATTTGTGTTTGCGTGTGAGGAAAAAAGGCTATCTGGTGGTGTACGATCCTTTTGTGGAAGCATATCACTATGAGTCCAAATCCCGAGGAAAAGAGGACACAAAGGAAAAAATACGGCGTTTTGAAGGAGAGATTGAATTCTTCCGAAGCCGTTGGATAGACTTATTAAAAACAGGAGATCCCTACTATAATCCAAATCTTTCCTTAAAAAAGACAAACTATGCATTAAAGCCTTTCAAAGATTAAGAAAATCTTCATATAATGTTCAGAAACTCTGCATTGTGGCAGATTTTGGGATATGGTATACTTTAATTCAAGTAGCGAATCAATATAGGAGACACAATAGAAAAAACATGTACAGAGAAGAAAAAAGAAGCTGGATGAAGCATATCGACTTTACCATAATGGACATAATTTCATTACAGCTTGCATACATCATTTCATATTATATTCATACAGGGAAGAGTTTTCGGGTATTGCCATATGCAGATTCCTATTATCTGCGGTTGGGATTGATTATCGTTATGGTAGATATCTGTATTGTGTTCTTCTTTGAGTCCTATACGGGCATTCTGCGAAGAAACAGAATACAGGAGCTGCAGGCAGTTGTTATCCACTGTACCCTTATTTTTGGAGCAATCCTAATCTATATGTGGGCAACCAAGCAGTCGGGAATCTACTCCCGTCAGGTGGTCTTGGTGTTCTGGGCTGTGGCAATCGTAATTGAATATCTCTTCCGATGTCTTTTGAAGATTTATGTCAGACAGAAGATTCTGGCAGGAAAGAAAATGTCCCAGATGGTAATTCTCACAGAGTATGATTCGGCAAAAGGATGTGCCTCCGCTTTTAAGAATAACCGATATAAGGAGTTTGAGGCGGTGGGAATCGTTATCATGGACGAAGACCATACAGGCGAAGAAATCTGTGGGATTCCGGTGGTGGCGTCTAGAGAAAACTGTCTGGATTATATGCGGAAGAATGTCATTGATGAAGTGTTCATCAATGGAAACGGCTGGGAGCGGTGTGAACAGGTAACCGAGGAACTGTTGGAACTGGGACTTACCGTCCATGTGAATCTGGTAAAGAAGACCAAATTGATGAAAAACCGTATGATAGAATCCTATGGTGACTACATGGTACTGACTACCAGCATGAAAATTGCCACGGCAAAACAGTTATTTTTCAAACGTCTGATGGATATTGTGGGAAGTATCATAGGATTGCTGTTTACCGCAATCGCATTTGTTATTTTTGCCCCTATTGTGAAAATACAGTCTCCGGGACCGATTTTTTATTCTCAGATTCGCATCGGAAAAAACGGACGGAGATTTAAATTCTACAAATTCCGAACCATGGTAGTGGGAGCGGACAAGATGAAACAGGAGCTGATGGAGCAGAACGAGATGGAGGGTCTGATGTTTAAGATGGAAAACGACCCCCGAATTTTTGGAATCGGAAAGTTTATGAGGAAATTTTCCATTGATGAGCTGCCGCAGTTCTGGAATGTGTTAAAGGGAGATATGAGTCTGGTGGGGACAAGACCTCCCACAGAGGAAGAATTTGAGCAGTATGAATTGCACCACAAAGCCCGTCTGGGAATCCGCCCTGGTTTGACCGGTATGTGGCAAGTCAGCGGAAGAAGTGACATTAAGAATTTTGAAGAAGTGGTAGCCTTTGATACCGAATATATAGCCAACTGGTCCTTGGGACTGGACATAAAAATATTACTAAAAACCGTAAAAGTTGTAATTACAGGAAAAGGTTCGTCATGATAGATTTATCCATAGCAATCGTAGCATACAATGATGAAGAGGATGTAAGAGATGCGGTATGTTCCATTTTGGAGCATACCGCTAAAACTATTTCCAAGAAGATTTATATTATCGACAACAGTGACCGGGAGAACCGTCTGAGAGAGCTGGCAGAACAGGAGCCGGAGGTTGTCTATCTGAAAACAAGAGAAAATAAAGGGTTTGGAGCAGGCCATAATGAAGTGCTGGGAAAATTAGATTCCAAATATCATGCCATTGTCAATCCCGATATTTTACTGGTGGAAGACAGTTTCGGGAAACTCTTAGAATTTATGGAGGATTCCACCATAGGAATGGCGGTTCCGCGGATTGTGGATGAGGACGGTTCCATGCAGGAGTCTTACCGCAAGGAGCCTACGGTGCTGGATATGGTAATTCGAAGCACCAATCTCATGAAAAAACGCCAAAGAGAGCATGTTCTGGCAGATAGGGATTTCAGCAAGGCATTTCAGGTGCCTTTTGCCCATGGATGTTTTTATCTGATACGGACAGAACTGTTTGAAAAACTGGGAGGATTTGATGAACGTTATTTCCTCTACATGGAGGATGCGGATTTGTGCAAACAGGTCAATCAGTGCAGCAGACTGATGTACTGTCCCGATACGAAAGTGATTCATAAATGGGACAGAGGTTCCAAAAAACGGGCAGACCTGAAGAAAATCCACATACAGTCCATGATTTCATATTTTAAGAAATGGGGATGGAAATTATGGTAGAGAAAGTCAGAATTTCCGTGGCAATGGTCACCTATAATGGAAGCCGGTATATCCGGGAGCAGATGGATTCTATTCTGAAAAATTTAAAAGAGCAGGATGAAGTGGTGGTCTCTGATGATGGCTCCACAGACGGAACCTTGGATATTCTTGCGGAGTATCAGGAAAAAGAGCCTCGTATCCGCATAATAGAGGGACCTCGTCAGGGCATCAAAAAAAATGTGGAACACGCTCTGCGTCATTGCAAAGGAGAATATATTTTTCTGTCGGATCAGGATGATATCTGGACCGATGATAAAGTTGATAAAGTATTGCAGGCTTTTAAGCAGGAACAGTGTACGCTGGTTATCCACGATGCACAGGTGGTGGGAGCCAAGGAGACGGAGTATCAGGAGATAGAGTCGTTCTTTGCCTTTCGGAATGCAGGAGCGGGAGTCTGGAAAAACATTGTGAAAAACAGTTATATCGGGTGCTGTATGGCATTCAAAAGAGAACTTCTTTCCAAAGTGCTGCCGATTCCCGGTGACATAGAAATGCATGACCAATGGATTGGAATTTTAAATGATAAATGCTATAAAGATTCTTATTTTTTGCGAGAGCCGTTATTGTTGTATCGGAGACATGGGGACAACAATTCGGGAATGAAGCATTACGGAGTGTTCCGTATGATACGCAACCGGGTAGTGTTCTGTTGGCGTTTCCTACAAAGAATCTTGAAACATTCATAAAAATTTAAGAAAAAAGACAGTTGTTCTTGCTGGAAATATATTGTATTATAGGGAAAGAATATTTTTGCAGAGAAAGAAAGTAGTGGAGAATAAAATGGGTAAAACAAAGAAAAGAAAGAAAATGACGCGGAAACAGCGTCGGAAAAGAAAGATTATTGTTTTTATAATCGAAATATTAATCTTATTGATTTTACTGTTGTTTGTTTTTGTCTGGCTGAAGCTTGGAAAAATTAACACCAGTAAATTGAATGAGGATAATATGGTAATCAATGAGCTGGCAACAGATGAGGGATATACCACTGTGGCAATTTTTGGTTTGGACAACCGTTCCAACGGCAAGCTGGAGAGAGGTAACAGCGATGTTATCATGGTAGCGAATATCAATAACAAGACCAAAGAAGTTCAGCTTTGTTCTATTTATCGTGATACTTACTTGGACAGAGGCGATGATTCTTATGGTAAAGCCAATGCTGCCTATGCACAGGGTGGCCCGGAACAGGCAATCTCCATGCTGAATAAGAATCTGGATTTAGGTATTAAGAAATATGTAACTGTAGATTTTAATGCGGTGACAGAGGTAATCGATCAGCTGGGCGGCGTGGAACTGGATATTACAAACGAAGAGCTGCAATGGATGAACAGCTATATTGAGACCACAGCAGATGTTACCGGTAAAAAGGCAAAATTTATTTCTAAGGCAGGTACACAGCTTTGCGACGGTACTCAGGCAACGGCATATGCCCGTATCCGTTATACCTCAGGAGATGACTTCAAGCGGGCAGAGAGACAGAGAATTGTTATTGAGAAGATGTTTGAAAAAGCAAAGAAATCCAACATTTCAACCATTAACAAGATTATAGATTCTGTGTTTGAGGATATTTCAACCAACTTTACGCAGAAAGAAATGCTGGCACTTGCGTCATCCATGTTTGAGTATACACTGGAGGAGACAAAGGGATTCCCATTTGAGAAGGAGACCAAGACCATCGGAAAGAAAGGAAGCTGTGTCATTCCTTGTGATTTGGAATCCAATGTAAGTCAGCTGCATATGTATTTGTATGATGATGAGGAGTATGAACCGTCAGCTGCCGTTAAGAAGATTAATGACAAGATTATCAATGACAGCGGATATCGTGCAGGAGACGGATATTAAAGGAGAATAGTATGTGTGGAATTGTAGGTTATATTGGAGAGAGTCAGGCAGCACCGATTTTGTTGGAAGGTTTGTCCAAGCTGGAATACCGGGGATATGATTCGGCGGGAATGGCAGTTTTCGATGGCAGCAGGATTCAGGTAAAAAAAGCAGTGGGCAGACTGAAAGTATTGAGTGAGCTGACCCATGACGGAGCTTTAATGGACGGATGCGTGGGAATTGGTCATACGAGATGGGCAACCCACGGGGAACCTTCAGAGATAAATGCACATCCACATTATAATAAGGATGAAACCATTGCAGTCGTGCACAATGGAATTATTGAAAACTATCTGAAACTGCGGGGAATGTTGACGGAAAAAGGATATGAATTCCGTTCTGAAACAGATACAGAGGTAATAGCCCATCTGTTGGATTACTATTATAAGGGAAATCCTTTAGAGGCAGTTATCAAAGTAATGAACCGCGTGGAAGGTTCCTATGCTTTGGGAATCATCTTTTCAGAGTTTCCGGATAAAGTATATGCAGTAAGAAAAGACAGCCCTCTGATTGTGGGCAAAGGAAAAGACGGAAACCTGATTGCATCGGATGTACCGGCAGTTTTAAAATATACCAGAGAAGTATATTTCATTCAAAATGAGGAAATAGCCTGTCTGACCAAAGACGATATCCAGTTCTTTAACGTTGATGGGGATGTGATTACCAAAGAGAGCAAGACCATTGAGTGGGATGTCAATGCGGCTGAGAAAGGCGGTTATGAACATTTCATGTTAAAGGAAATGTATGAACAGCCAAAAACCGTGCGTGATACCTTAAGCCCTAGAGTAAAGGGAAAAGAAGTGGTCATCGAAGAACTGGGCATGACTGATGAAGAAATCCGCCAAATTAGCAGAATACATATTGTGGCATGTGGTTCCGCTTATCATACCGGAGTTACCGCAAAGTATGTCTTTGAGGGAATGGCAAGAATTCCTGTAGATGTGGATTTGGCTTCAGAATTCCGGTATCGGAATCCAATATTAAATGAAGACGAACTGGTTATTATCATCAGTCAGTCAGGAGAGACAGCAGATTCATTGGCAGCCTTGAGAGAAGCCAAGAGCCTTGGAATCAAAACACTGGGAATTGTCAATGTAGTTGGAAGTTCTATTGCCAGAGAGGCAGATAAGGTCATGTACACATGGGCAGGACCGGAGATTGCAGTTGCTACTACCAAGGCATACAGTGCACAGCTGGTAGCATTATATTTACTGGCAATTAAGTTTGCAGGCGTACGGGGAAAGATTACGGAAGAGGAGACAGAGAATTATCTGGCGGATTTGAAGAAGCTTCCGGATCAGATAGAATTGCTTTTATCCAACAAAGAAAAGATACAAAAGTTTGCTAACCGCTACATTGCGGCAAAGGATGTATTCTTTATCGGAAGAGGAATTGACTATGCAATATCCTTGGAAGGTTCTTTGAAATTAAAAGAGATTTCCTATATTCATTCAGAGGCATATGCTGCCGGGGAATTAAAGCACGGAACCATTTCCCTGATTGAAGACGGAACTCTGGTGGTGGCAGTAGCTACACAGGAAGAACTTTACAAAAAGACCATCAGCAATATGGTAGAGGTAAAAACCAGAGGGGCCTTTGTTATGGGGGTTACCAACGAAGGTAATACGGATATCGAAAAGGCGGCGGATTATGTGATTTATGTTCCGCCAACCAATAAGTACTTTACCAATTCTCTGGCAATTATACCGTTGCAGCTTTTCGGATACTATGTATCGGTAGGAAAAGGCTGTGATGTGGATAAGCCGAGAAACCTTGCGAAATCTGTAACAGTAGAATAAAATAAAGGAAGAACAGCAAAGAGATGCCGTTCTTCCTTTTTTATATGAAGAAAAACACAAAGTCTTGGCGTTTTCTTCACATACTCGACACAAAAGAAGACTAGAATCCTAATATAGCCTTAAGAGAAAGGAGTCCTATGTATGGATAGCAATGAAAACAAAGATAAAAAAGAAGATTCCTATTATTCTTACAGTTATGTGAGAGATGGAGGAAATGAAAATACCACATGGAGGGCAGATGATTATACCAATTACAGCTATAATCAGGCAGGCAACAGTCAGAATCGATATGAGACACCGAAGGAAAAACGTAAATGGTTCCGTAAACGCCAGAAAAAGACAGAGAGAAATAACGGATTCGGTATGAAGCTTGCAAAATGTGCGGCTTTGGCGGCAGTGTTCGGTCTGGTGGCAGGCGGAGTGTTTGTGGGAACCGGTTATCTGGGAATGACCAAGCTGGGAGTTACAAAATCAGGTTCCGATTCTAAATCCGTCACAGTGGAAAGTACCAAAATTGCAGGAACTGCCACCAGCACGGAAAGTACCGAGGTAGGAGCCATTGATGTGTCGGGAATTGTGGATGAGGTTATGCCGTCCATCGTTGCAATTACCAATATGACAGAAGCTCAATATCGGAACTTTTTCGGACAGGTGCAGAACTATGAATCAGAAAGTGCAGGATCCGGTATCATAATCGGACAGGATAATGACTATTTATATATAGTAACAAATAATCACGTGGTAGCAGGTGCCACATCCCTTACGGTCTGCTTTGTAGATGATCAGACGGTTACAGCAGAAGTAAAAGGAACCGATTCCAACAGTGATTTGGCAGTGGTGGCTGTAAAGATTTCAGATATCTCTGGGGATACCATGAAAAACATCAAGGTGGCAACCATGGGAGATTCCGACAGCGTGAAGGTAGGAGAAAGTGCCATTGCCATCGGAAATGCACTGGGATACGGTCAGTCCGTCACTACCGGAGTTATCAGTGCTTTGGACCGGGAGGTAACACTTCAGGACGAAAGCACAGGAAGTACTACCACCAATGCCCTGATTCAGACAGACGCAGCTATCAATCCGGGTAACAGCGGAGGAGCACTTCTGAACTTACAGGGAGAAGTGATTGGTATCAATTCTGCAAAGTATTCGGATACGGCAGTGGAAGGTATGGGATACGCCATTCCCATTGCCACAGCAAAACCGATTATTGATGACCTGATTCAGCGGGAAACCGTAGATGAGGCGGAAAGTGCTTACTTGGGAATTGCCGGAGCGGATATCACAGAGGATGTATCCGAGACTTACAATATGCCGAGGGGAATTTATGTGACCAAGGTGGTAGAGAATTCTGCGGCGGATGAAGCAGGTATCCAAAAAGGAGACATCCTGACAGCTTTTGATGGTAAGAAGGTATCTTCTATGGAAGGAATGCAGGAAATGCTTCGCTATTACAAAGCAGGGGAGAAGATTAAGGTTACCGTACAACAGGCAAACAACGGACAATACGAGGAAAAAGAACTGGAAGTTACTCTGGGAAAGAAAGTGGAGTGATTTTGAATATTGGTTGTCCTGCCGGCTAAAATATGCTAATATAAAACATATTTCTATAGAAAAAGCAGCGGAGGCATAGCCATGAAAAAGAAAAGAATCGTAATTGCCTTAGGACACGATGCTCTGGGAACCACATTGCCGGAGCAGCAGGCAGCAATCAAAAGAACAGCAAAAGCAATAGCAGAATTTGTAAAAGAAGATTATCAGATTATCATTACTCACAGTAACGGACCACAGGTGGGGATGATTCATACGGCAATGGCAGAGTTCTGCCGTATTTATCCGGAATATACAGCAACTCCAATGTCGGTCTGCTCGGCTATGAGTCAGGGATATATCGGATACGATTTACAGAACGCAATCCGTACGGAACTGTTAAACAGGGGAATCTATAAGCCGGTGTCCACTATATTGACACAGGTAACCGTGGATCCTTATGATGATGCTTTTTATCATCCGACCAAAATTATCGGACGTGTTATGAACAAAGAAGAGGCAGAGGCGGAAGAGAAGAAAGGTAATCATGTTGTAGAGGTAAAAGAAGGATACCGCCGTATTGTAGCGGCTCCGAAGCCGGCACAGATTGTAGAATTAGATGCAATCAAAGCTCTGGCGGATGCAGATCAGATTGTGATTGCCTGTGGTGGCGGTGGAATCCCGGTACTGGAACAGGAAAACAGATTAAAAGGAGCATCGGCGGTTATTGAAAAGGATTTGGCGGCAGCCCGGCTGGCGGAATCCGTAGATGCAGATATGCTGGTCATTCTTACCGGAGTAGAGAAGGTGTGCACCGGATATGGAACAGATGCAGAAGAGCCGTTGGATATTCTTACGGTTTCTAAAGCAAAGCAGTATATAGAAGAAGGTCAGTTCGAGGAAGGAACCATGCTTCCGAAAATTGAAGCAGCTTTAGAATTTATCGGAGATTCGGCAGTGCGTTCTGCATTGATTACAAAACTAGGGGAAGGTGCAAATCTGACAAGAGGAACTACGATAAAAAAATAGAAAAAGGAAGTTTTTCAGACAAAACATTAGAAGTGTCATACACAAGATTGACATAAAATGGAAGCATAAAAAGGTTGCGGAAGAGAAGACTCCGAACAATTAGATAAAATATACAAAAAGTGGCATTGGAAATTGGATAGAACGTATAAAAAACATAGACAATTTCTTAACAATGCCACTTTTTGTACAAATCGACACAAAAAACCATGTTTCGACTTCAATTATTTGGGGAAAGTGTTATAATAATATTCGGAGTTAATAAATAGTTTTTTTCATTTTGCAATGCTGAGGGAACATTGTGGAATGTGACAGGGGGAACGGAAGTATGTGCTGTAACACCAAGGAAAAAATTGCAACTGCCGTAAAAGAGCTTATGCGTCAAAAATCCATTCGCAAGATTACTGTACAGGATATTATGGATGAGACGGGAATGAAACGTCAAAGCTTCTATTATCATTTTCAGGATATCTATGATGTGATTGAATGGATTTGTTTTAAGGAATTGATACATAAAGTAGATGTAGAGCAGGAGACCAGTATTGAAGAATGGCTGGGAGATTTGATTGATACTATTGAGGAGGATCGCTGTTTCTACCGCAAATTGGCAAATGAGGTGGAATGGAGACGGATAGCCCTGCGGGCAAAGGAACCGGTTGCCGAACAGATTGAGAAACTGTTGCTGCATTCCAGAGAAAGCGAAGGAAATACAACGGAAGAGAATCTATTCCTGATTGATTTCTTTTCTACATCATTGATTTATTATCTGTTGGATTTTATTTCTAATAAGAAGATAATGACAGAAGAAGAGAGAAGAAAACAGATTGCACTGGCAGTACAGGCGTTGGGGAAATTTAATTTCGGCGAAGGAATCGCGATTGCCAAAGCATAAAAAACATAGAGATATTATCGGATTTTGAAAGGGATTGGATAATATCTCTTTTTTATTAGTAAAATACAAAGAAAATATAGACATGTTTTGGAACACCTATGCATAATATATAATAATTCAAAAAGAAAGAGATGGATTTTATACAAATTCACAAGTTTGTATGATTACTTTTTCTGTCGAATGTGGTACTATAATCTCAACAATAAAAGGAGGAGGGCTTTTTAATGGCTAAATATGTTATGGCACTTGATGCCGGAACAACTAGTAACAGATGTATCTTATTCAATGAGAAGGGCGAGATGTGCTCTGTTGCTCAGAAAGAGTTTACACAGTACTTCCCGAAACCAGGCTGGGTAGAGCATGACGCAGACGAGATTTGGGCAACACAGTACGAAGTTGCAAAACAGGCAATGGAAAACATTGGTGCAACAGCTGCAGACATCGCTGCTATCGGTATTACCAATCAGCGTGAGACCACAATTGTATGGGACAAAGCTACTGGAGAACCAGTATACCACGCAATTGTATGGCAGTGTAGAAGAACTTCTGAGTACTGCGATTCTTTGAAAGACAAAGGATTAGTTGACAAAATCAGAGAGAAAACAGGTCTTGTTATCGATGCTTACTTCTCAGGAACAAAGATTAGATGGATCTTAGAGAACGTTCCGGGTGTTAGAGCTAGAGCAGAAGCTGGCGAATTATTATTCGGTACAGTTGAGACATGGTTAATTTGGAAATTAACAAAAGGAAAAGCTCATGTAACAGATTATTCAAACGCTTCCCGTACACTGTTATTCAACATCAACACATTACAGTGGGATGACGAAATCTTAGCAGAGTTAAACATTCCGAAATGCATGCTTCCAGAAGTTAAACCTTCAAGCTGTGTTTACGGAGAGGCAGATCCAAGCTTATTTGGTGGTCCTATCCCAATCGGTGGTGCTGCAGGTGATCAGCAGGCTGCTTTATTTGGACAGACATGTTACAAAGCAGGTGAAGCTAAGAATACATACGGAACAGGTGCATTCTTACTTATGAACATTGGTGACAAACCAATCTTCTCTAAGAACGGCTTAGTAACAACAATCGCTTGGGGACTTGACGGAAAAGTTGAGTACGCATTAGAGGGTTCTGTATTCGTAGCAGGTGCTTCTATTCAGTGGTTACGTGACCAGTTGAAAGTTGTAGATTCCGCTCCGGATTCAGAGTACATGGCTACAAGAGTAAAAGATACCAACGGATGCTACGTTGTACCTGCTTTCACAGGTTTAGGAGCTCCATATTGGGATCAGTATGCTAGAGGTGTTATCGTTGGTTTGACACGTGGATGTAACAAGAACCACATCATCCGTGCAACAGTTGAGTCTTTAGCATATCAGGTAAATGACTTATTACAGGCTATGAAAGCTGATTCAGGAATCGAACTGGCTGCATTGAACGTAGATGGTGGAGCATGTGCTAACAACTTCTTAATGCAGACACAGGCAGATATCAGTAATGTACCTGTAAATCGTCCATCATGTGTAGAGACAACAGCTATGGGTGCTGCTTACTTAGCAGGTATCGCTGTTGGATACTGGAAAGACAAAGAGGACGTTGTTGCTAATACATCACTTGATCGTACTTTCACACCAGCTATCAGTGCTGAGGAGAGAGAAGCTAGAGTCAAAGGATGGAAGAAAGCAGTTAAATGCTCCTTTGGATGGGCAAAAGAAGACTAATTTTAAAATAGGGTATTAGAGGAGGAAACATTTATGTTACCATATTTGGCAGAATTTTTAGGAACTATGATGTTAATTATGTTAGGTGATGGCGTTTGCTGTAACGTTAACTTGAGCAAATCCGGTATGAAGGGCGGCGGAACCGTTCAGATTACATTGGCTTGGGCAGCAGCAGTTATGGTACCTGCATTTATCTTTGGTGCAGCTTCAGGTGCATCTTTCAACCCAGCTTTAACACTTGCTTTAGCAGCTGATGGAAGCTTTGAGTGGAGTATGGTACCTGGTTATATCATCGCACAGATCGCAGGTGGATTTGTTGGAGCAATCATTGTTTACTTAACATTCAAGAAACAGTTTGATGCAGAAGAAGATGCAGGAACAATCCTTGGAGTATTCTCCACAGGTCCTTCTATCCCAAGTACAGGATGGAACATCGTTTCTGAGGCAGTTGCAACATTCGTATTAGTATTTGCAATCAAAGGTATGGGTCAGGTTCTTACGGGAGATGGCTCTGATGCAGCAATTGGTAAATTTATCGTATTTGTAATCATCATGTCTTGTGGTATGTCCTTCGGTGGAACTACTGGATATGCTATGAACCCAGCCCGTGACTTAGGACCTCGTCTTGCACATGCTGTATTACCGATTAAGAACAAAGGTACATCTAACTTCGCTTATGGTTTAATCGTACCTATCTTTGGACCAATCATCGGTGCATTATTAGCAGTAGGTCTTTACGCAGTAATTCCTTGGTAGGATTGAGCGAAAGCTAAATTAAGCAAAATTAATAATATGCAATAAAGAGTTCGAGCAATATTGTATCCGTGTAAACCACGATAGAATATTGCTCGTCTTTTCTGAAAGGAGTAACAGACACATGTATGATGTCGTAATAATTGGAGCAGGGGTATCTGGTAGTGCAATCGCTAGAGAATTGTCACGTTACCAGGTAAATGCTTGCGTAGTGGAAAAAGCAGAAGATGTATGTTGTGGTACATCAAAAGCAAACAGTGCTATTGTTCATGCAGGATTTGATGCAGAGAATGGTTCTCTGATGGCTGACTTGAACGTAAAAGGAAATCTGATGATGGAAGATCTTTCTAAAGAGTTGGACTTCTCCTTTAGAAAAAATGGATCTTTGGTAATTTGTTTACATGAAGAAGACAGACCAAACTTAGAGGCTCTTTATGAAAGAGGCGTAAAGAACGGCGTAAAAGAGTTAAAAATCTTAGAGCATGACGAAGTTTTGGCATTAGAGCCAAACGTAACAGACGATGTTGTTGCTGCATTATATGCACCAACAGGTGGAATCGTATGTCCGTTTGAATTGAACATCGCTATGGCTGAGAACGCAGCTACCAATGGTGTTGAGTTCAGATTCAATACAGAAGTAAGAAATATTGTAAAGAAAGACGGTAGCTTCGAGTTAGTAACAAACAACGGAACTATCGCTACAAAATGTGTTGTAAATGCAGCAGGTGTATACTCTGATGTATTCCATAACATGATGAGTTCTAAGAAGATTCATATCACACCGAGACGTGGAGATTACTGCTTATTAGACAAGACTACAGGAGATTTTGTAGATAAGACAATCTTCCAGTTACCAGGTAAATATGGTAAAGGTGTATTAGTTTCTCCTACAATTCATGGAAATACAATCGTAGGACCGACTGCTATTGATATTGAAAACAAAGAAGGAACCAATACTACACAGGAAGGAATTGACGAGTTAATCAACAAAGCTGGTTCAACCGTAAAAGGTTTACCAATTCGTCAGGTTATCACTTCTTTTGCAGGACTTCGTGCACATGAGGACAACCATGAGTTCGTAATCGGTGAAGTAGACGAAGCACCGGGATTCTTTGATGCAGCTGGTATCGAGTCTCCGGGTCTGACAAGTTCACCGGCTATCGGCGTTCTTGTTGCAGGAATGTTAAAGGATAAATTAAACTTACAGGAAGATCCAAACTTCGTTGGAACAAGAAAAGGTGTTACACATCTGAACTCTTGTACAAAAGAAGAGAGAGATGCCTTGATTAAAGAGAATCCGGCTTATGGAAGTATCGTATGCCGTTGTGAAATGATTACAGAGGGAGAAATCCTGGATGCAATCCACAGACCATTGGGAGCTACTACATTAGATGGTATCAAACGTCGTACACGTGCTGGTATGGGACGTTGTCAGGCTGGTTTCTGTTCACCAAGACAGATTGAGATTCTTGCAAGAGAATTAGGCGTAGATCAGTCAGAAATTAGAAAATCTGGACGTGATTCCAAGTTCATCGTTGGAACCCCGAAAGACAGATTATAAGGAGGAAGAACAGATGAAAGCATATGACGTGATTATCATTGGTGGTGGTCCTGCAGGTTTAGCAGCAGCAGCATCAGCAAGAAGAAATGGTGTCGAGAGCATCTTGATTTTAGAGCGTGACCGTGAATTAGGCGGTATCTTAAATCAGTGTATCCATAATGGTTTCGGTCTTCATACTTTCAAAGAAGAGTTAACAGGACCGGAGTACGCTAGACGTTTCATTGATCAGGTAGAGGAACTTGGAATTGAGTACAAGTTAAATACCATGGTTATGGACATCAGTGCAGACAAAGTAATTACTGCAATGAACCGTGAAGAAGGTATGTTTGAGCTTCAGGCAAAAGCAGTTATCTTAGCAATGGGATGTAGAGAGCGTTCCAAAGGTGCATTAAATATTCCTGGTTACAGACCAGCTGGTATCTACTCAGCAGGTACTGCACAGAGACTTGTAAATATCGAAGGATTTATGCCAGGTCGTGAAGTAGTTATCTTAGGTTCCGGTGATATCGGACTTATCATGGCTAGACGTATGACATTTGAAGGTGCAAAAGTTAAAGTTGTAGCTGAGTTAATGCCATATTCAGGTGGTTTGAAACGTAACATCGTTCAGTGTCTGAATGACTATGATATTCCTTTGAAACTGAGCCATACCGTTGTAGATATCAAAGGTAAAGAAAGAGTAGAAGGAATCACAATCGCAGAGGTTGGTCCAGACAGAAGACCTATCCCTGGAACAGAAGAGTATTATCCATGTGATACATTACTTCTTTCCTGTGGTTTGATCCCAGAGAACGATATCTCCAGAGGAGCAGGCATCGAAATGAGCCCAATTACTTCCGGAGCTGTTGTAAATGAAAGCTTAGAGACAAATATCGAAGGTGTATTTGCTTGTGGTAACGTACTTCACGTACATGACTTAGTAGATTTCGTATCCGAAGAGGCTGCTATGGCCGGTAAATCTGCTGCTGATTATGTTCAGGGCAAGATTAACAGAGATACTAAGACACCGGATGTTAAGATTGTAGCTACAGATGGTGTTCGTTACACAGTACCAAGCGTTATCAATGTAGATCGTATGGATGGAGATTCTATTGTAAGATTCCGTGTTGGTGATGTTTACAAAAACCACTATGTAAGCGTTTACTTAAATGACGAGCGTGTATTACATAGAAAGAAACAGGTTATGGCACCAGGTGAGATGGAGAACGTTGTTCTTAAGAAAGATCAGTTGGCTGCAGTTGATGGCCTGAATACCATTACAGTAAAACTTGAGGAGGCGTAAGAATGGAAACAATTAATTTAACATGTATCGGATGTCCGATGGGTTGTCCTCTTACTGTAACCATGGAGAATGGCGAAGTTAAGGATGTAACAGGAAATACTTGTAAACGTGGAGATGATTACGCTAGAAAAGAAGTAACAAATCCTACAAGAATTGTTACAAGTACTGTAATCTGCGAAGGCGGTAAAATTGATGCTGTATCTGTTAAAACAAAATCAGATATTCCAAAAGGAAAAATCTTTGATGTATGTAGTGCATTAAAGGGTGTATCTGTACCGGCTCCAGTTAAAATCGGTGATGTTATCATCAAAGATGTTGCAGGAACAGGCGTAGACATCATTGCTACAAAACAGGTAGATAAAGCTTAATTGCTATGAAAAAAGACAAAGAGGTGTATCCCTTGTGGATATGCCTCTTTTTTGTTATACTATTCGTCAGATGTAAAGGTTTTGAAAAAGAGAGGAAGAAATACAATGCAGAGTTTTAAGTGGAAAAATACGGTAATATTGCTTTTGGCAGCTTTTATTTGGGGTGTGGCATTTGTGGCACAGAGCGTGGGAATGGATTATATCGAGCCTTTCACTTTCAACGGAATTCGTTGCATTATCGGTAGTCTGGTTCTGGTACCCTGTATTTTTTTCTTTGATACTCTAAAGAAAAAGGAAGGGGGACCACAGGCTCCTTTGGATAGAAAAATTTTGTGGAAAGCAGGAATCCTGTGTGGAATTGTTTTGTTTGTGGCAACCAATGCCCAGCAAATCGGCTTACAGTATACCAGTGCCGGAAAGGCAGGATTTATTACAGCTTTGTATATTGTATTTGTTCCGATTATCGGAATTTTTTTGAAAAAGAAGTGTAATTGGAATGTCTGGCTCAGCGTGGTAATTGCCTTAGTAGGATTTTATCTGTTGAGTATTACGGAGGGGATTTCCCTTTCAAAAGGGGATTTCTATGTGCTTATCTGTGCTTTGGTATTTCCCTTTCATATCTGGTTGGTAAATTATTATGCACCGAAGGTGGACGGAGTGCGTCTGTCCTGTATTCAATTTTTGGTATGTGGAGTGCTTTCTCTGATTTGCATGGCATTTTTGGAGACACCGAAGATGGGAAATATTATAAATGCGTGGGCACCGATTCTCTATGCAGGTGTTCTTTCCTGCGGAGTGGCATATACATTGCAGATTATAGGGCAAAAAGATTTTAATCCCACCATTGCTTCCTTGTTGATGAGTTTTGAATCTGTCTTTTCCGTGTTGGCCGGATGGCTGCTTTTGGGACAGGCTTTGACTGTACGGGAAATCAGTGGCTGTGTATTGATTTTTGCCGGAGTGATATTGGCACAGCTACCGGTTAAGGAACGGATAAAAAATAAGAAAACCACCTTGCAAGAAGGGGACAGTATGGTATAATCATTCTTAGATATGTAGTCAATAAAAAGAATGGATGGGATGATATATGAGTGAAAGCGGATTTTTAATTTTCTTCGGAGCAATTATTTTTATTGTAATTATTGCAGCGGTCATCGCAGTGGTTTCAGCGGTATCCGGTGCGGCGGCAGCCATTGTGGATGAAGAAGAGGAAGAAGAATAAGAAATATAAAAAGGTTTGAGGACTAGCCTCAAACCTTTTTTGTATAAAATCAATGCTTTAATATTGGATTCCCAATTTGTCAAAGAGTTTCATCAAAGACTGAATTTCCAAAATTAAAATCATACTACTGCGAATCTCTGTATTTGCAACCCGAAGCTTTTCATCGATAAAAAGCACCTGTTTTCCCAGAGAGGAAAAATTGGAGGATGGGATGGTCAAAATATTGCCTACGGTGTCCATATAATCGCTAGGCGGACTGATGTTAATAAACAAATCCGTCATTTTTGCCAGAGAATTGATATATGCGGCAGTTGTGATATTGCTGCTTTCCCGAAGTACGGATAAATCCATCTCTTCAATATCTTTCAAGTCCGTTATTTCCTTCGGATAGAAAGTATTAATCAGTTTGCTGGCAAAATCCTTCTGCATAACCTGAAGCATCATTCCTTCTATATCCCCTTCCAGAAATACGCTCATACCCAGAGCAAGGGAATCGGCACCGCCTAAATATTGGGATACCTGAGAAAAATCGATCAGACGAATGTTCGGAATCTCGATATCCACCGGAGTATTTAAAAGGGTAGCAAGGGCAGTGGCAGCATTTCCCGAGCCAATATTGCCGATTTCTTTGAGAACATCTAAATGTGCAGCGTTTAAATCCCGTAAACTATTTATAGACATAGGCAAATCCTCCTTAGTAAAATATCATTTTTATTTATTATACCAATGAAAACGGGATTAATCTACGGAAAATCTAAAAAATAAAAAATTTTCTTGTAGGGAATATAAGTATCCTGTAAAATGAAGAAAAAGGACGTATTTTGGAAGATAGGAGGACAAAGCGTGATTTCTAAGTTTAGCGTAAAAAAACCTTACACGGTGGTAGTGGCAATCATATTAATCATTTTATTGGGCGTGGTATCTCTAACTAAAATGAGTACAGACCTATTGCCTAATATGAATATGCCCTATGCTGTGGTCATGACTACCTATGTGGGAGCCAGCCCTGAACAAGTGGAAGGAACCGTAACAGAATCGATGGAAGGGGCAATGGCAACTGTTTCCAATATAAAAAATATCAGTTCTATTTCTGCCAACAACTATTCTTTGGTGGTACTGGAATTTGAGCAGACAGCGAACATGGACTCCGTAACCATTGAGATGAGGGAAAGTCTGGATCAGATTAGCAGTATGTGGCCGGAGGAAGTGGGCAGTTCTATCATTATGAAAATAAACCCGGATATGATGCCGGTTATGATTGCCGGTGTGCATATAGAAGGTAAGGACACGCTGGAAGTCAGCGATTACACCACAAATGAATTGATACCGGAGCTTGAAAGCATCGAGGGTGTTGCCTCTGTATCAGCGGTGGGAGCAGCGGAAGAGTCTGTCAAAGTGATTATGAATCAGGATAAGATAGATGCGGTCAATGCCAAAATTACAGAATCACTGGATAAGAAGTTTTCCGATGCCCAAAGCCAGATGAGTGCAGCTCAGGGGCAGATTGCCCAGGGCAAACAACAGTTGAAGGACGGACAGGGAGAAATGTCCAGTCAATTGGGAAGTGCCAAGGGTCAGTTAGATGATAAAAAACTGGAAATATTTCAGACAGAAAAGGATTTAAAAGAGAAACTGTCTGAAGCAGAATCGGCAAAAGAGCAGTTGGAGACAGCTATAGCACAGATGAATGAGCAGCAGAAGAATCTCTCTACTCTGCAATCTGCTTATGCAAGCCTTTCGCAGCTGATGTTAGTGAAGGATACATTGACGGATGCAGAATTTGAAGCACAGGCTCACATGACAAAGGCACAGGCACAGGAAAAATATAACACTGTAAAAGCAAGCTATGATGAGGTTAAAACCTCTTTGGGGCTTTCCGCCGATGCATCGGATGCAGAAGTGAATCAGACTTTTTCTGCTTCTTTACAGGAATTGAATACAAATCTGATTTCGCTGAACGGTTCCATAAATACTTTAAAAACAGCTTTGGAGAATATCAATGCGGGAAAAACTACCCTGAATGAGGCCATTGCCACTCTGAATGCCAGTGAGATTGCAGGAATTGTAGAGATGGCAGGAGCTTCGGCATCTCTGGTTACGGGAGAAGCACAGTTGCAGGAAAAACAGGAGGAGTTGAAAGAAGCCAAGGAAAGTGCTTATGATGCAGCGGATTTGGAGCAGATTCTGACTATGGATACGCTGACGAACATTTTGATGGCACAGAACTTTTCCATGCCGGCAGGTTATGTGACGGAAAACGGAACCAAATATCTGGTGCGTGTAGGCGACAAGGTAGGAAGTATAGAAGATTTGACCAATCTGGTGTTGATGGATTTAGGTATGGAGGGTGTGGATACCATACGCCTTAGTGATGTGGCAGATATTGTACCGGCAGATGATTCCTCCGAGTTTTATGCAAAATTAAACGGAGAGCCGGGCGTTATGTTAACCATGGAGAAACAGACCGGGTACTCCACCGGAGATGTGACAGACCGGATTCTGGATAAAATAGATTCTTTAGAAAAAGAAAACGAAGATTTGGAAGTTACAGTGTTGATGGATCAGGGAATCTATATTGATTTAATTGTAGATTCTGTATTTAATAACATGATATTAGGAGCAATTTTAGCAGTTATCATACTATTACTGTTCCTAAAGGATATCCGGCCAACATTGGTTATTGCATGTTCGATTCCGGTATCTGTTATCTTTGCCGTGGTGCTGATGTATTTCAGCGGAGTGACCCTGAATATGATTTCGCTGTCAGGACTGGCGTTGGGAATCGGTATGCTGGTGGACAACTCCATTGTAGTAATCGAGAATATCTATCGTATGAAAGGAGAAGGGGCATCCTCCCAAGAGGCTGCTATTGCAGGAACGAAGCAGGTGACAGGTGCGATTACGGCATCTACCCTGACAACTATCAGTGTATTTGTACCGATTATTTTTACCGAGGGAATTACAAGACAGCTCTTTGTGGATATGGGACTTACCATTGCCTATGCACTGTTGGCAAGTCTTATGATTGCTCTGACCTTTGTGCCGATGATGTCCTCCGGTATGCTGAAGAAAACGAAGGAAATACAGCATCCTTGGCTGATAAAAGTACAGGAGTGGTATGGCGGTGTTCTGGAAAAGGCACTGCATCGTAAAGTATTGGTGTTACTGGTAATGGTGGTACTTCTGGTAGTAAGTGTCATGGCTTCCCTTTCCAGAGGAACGGCGTTTATGCCGGATATGGAGAGCAACCAGATGTCCATGACCATTACGCCGTCGGAAGGAAGCAATTTTGAAGATGCCTGCAAGCTGGCAGATGAAGTGACAGAGAAAATCAGAACCATTGATGATGTGGAAACTGTGGGGGCCATGGCAGGCGGCGGAGGAAGCTCTGTGATGTCAGCTATGGGCGGCAGTGATGATGATGTCATCAGTATGTATTTGATTCTGAAAGAGGATAAGAAGCTGTCCAATAAACAGATTGCAAAAAAAATAGAGAAGCTGACGGAAGATATGGATGCCGAGATTGCAGTCAGCACCTCCGAGATGGATATGTCATCCATGCTGGGAGAAGGCGTATCGGTGGAAATCAAGGGAAAGAACATGGATACCCTGCAGGAAATTGCCAAAGATGTGGCAGAAATTGTGTCCAATGTGAAGGGAACGACGGAGGTATCGGATGGTATGGATGAGACTACACCGGAGCTTCGTATTACCGTGGATAAGGAGAAAGCGGCATCCTATGGTATGACCGTTGCACAGGTATATCAACTGGTGTACGGACAGATGGAAAATCAGGTTTCGGACACCACTCTTTCTACGGATATGAAAGATTATGAGGTTTATGTCGTAGGAGAAGAACAGGAGGAAACCACGCTGGAGGATATCAAAAACCTTACTTTTACCTATACCGATAAGGAGACCGGCGAGGATTCCGAGATACCGATTACAGAAGTGGCAACCATAGAAGAGAAGGAGGCTCCAAGCTCTATATTAAGAGACAGCCAGACTCGTTATCTGAACGTTACGGCATCTATTGCAGAAGGTTATAATGTAGGCTTAGTAGGAGATAAGATAGAAAAGGCACTGGAGAAGTATGAGGTTCCGGCTGGTTACAGTATTGAAATGGCAGGAGAGGATGAAGTCATTAATGAGGCTATGAGCCAGCTGATTCTTATGATGATTCTGGGAACCGCATTTATCTACCTGATTATGGTGGCACAGTTCCAGTCCCTGCGGGCACCGTTTATTATCATCTTTACCATACCGCTGGCTTTGACCGGAGGATTTTTGGCACTCTTCCTTACCGGAAGCGAAATCAGTGTTATTTCCATGATTGGATTTGTCATGCTGATAGGTGTCATTGTAAATAACGGAATTGTAATGGTGGATTATATCAACCAGTTGAAGGAAAGCGGCATGGAGCAGAGAGAGGCAATTATCACTGCCGGAAAGACAAGACTTCGTCCAATTTTCATGACAGCTCTTACCACCATATTGGCTATGTCCACCATGGCACTGAGCAGACAGATGGGTTCAGATTTGGCCCGCCCGATGGCAATTGTAACCATTGGAGGAATGTTATACGGAACGCTGATGACCCTGTTGGTAGTGCCGTGTATCTATGATATTTTTTACAGAAGAGGCAGAAGAAAAGAAAAATCCATAGAGGAAACTCTTGACATTTAGAGGAGAACTCTTTAAGATGAAAGAAGTTGAAAAAGGTAGTGAAGAAGAGGAGTACACAGCACACCCTTGACAGAGAGAATGGTTCATCGGCTGCAAGACCATTTAAAGAAGGCGTTGTGGAAGGTAGCTTTGGAACCGGAAAGCTGAAAGGCAGATGTTTTCATAACAGAGCGGATAGGCTTTCACGACTCATCCCCGTTACAGGATTCAGAGATTGCCGATAGGTAGAAGACATATCGGTAAACGAAGGTGGTACCGCGTTGACACGCCCTTTGCAGATGCAGAGGGCGTTTTTTTTAATTAATAGGAAATCCAAAGGGATTTCTAGAAAATCAAATGCAACAATAGAAAGATAGGAGAAGAAATCATGAGCAAAGAATTAGCAAAAACCTATGATCCTAAGGATATTGAAGATCGTCTTTATCAGAAGTGGGAAGAAAATAAATATTTCCATGCAGAGGTGGATAGAAGTAAAAAACCTTTTACCATCGTAATGCCGCCGCCAAACATTACCGGACAGCTCCATATGGGCCATGCATTGGATAACACCATGCAGGATATCTTGATTCGTTATAAAAGAATGCAGGGTTATAATGCACTTTGGCAGCCGGGAACAGACCATGCCTCCATTGCCACGGAGGTAAAAGTCATCGAATCCTTGAAAGAACAGGGCATTGACAAGAATGAACTGGGAAGAGAAGGCTTTTTAGAAAAAGCATGGGAATGGAAAGAAGAGTACGGCGGACGTATCTTAAAACAGTTAAAGAAGTTAGGTTCCTCTGCCGATTGGGACAGAGAACGTTTTACCATGGATGAGGGATGCTCCAAGGCAGTAGAAGATGTATTCATCAAATTATTTGACAAGGGATATATCTATAAGGGTTCCAGAATCGTCAACTGGTGTCCGGTTTGTAAGACCTCCATTTCCGATGCGGAGGTAGAGCATGAGGAACAGGATGGATTCTTCTGGCACATCAATTATCCGGTAAAAGGCGAAGAGGGACGATTCGTAGAGATTGCCACCACCAGACCGGAGACCCTTTTGGGTGATACCGCAGTGGCAGTAAACCCGGAGGATGAGCGTTATCAGGATTTAATTGGAAAAACATTGATTCTTCCGTTGGTGGGAAGAGAGATTCCGGTGGTAGCAGATGCCTATGTAGACAAGGAATTTGGAACCGGATGTGTAAAGATTACGCCGGCACATGACCCGAATGATTTTGAGGTGGGAAAACGTCATAATCTGCCGGAGATTAATATTTTAAATGATGATGCCACCATCAATGCCAACGGCGGCAAATATGAGGGAATGGACCGTTATGAGGCAAGAAAAGCCATGGTGGAAGAGTTGGATTCTCAGGGACTTCTGGTAAAGGTTGTACCTCACTCCCATAATGTAGGAACCCATGACCGCTGTAAGACTACGGTAGAGCCGATGATTAAGCAGCAGTGGTTTGTAAAAATGGATGAGATGATTAAACCGGCAGTGGAGGCAGTAAAAAAAGGCGAGATTAAGCTGTTGCCGGAGAGAATGGATAAAACTTACTTTAACTGGACAGATAATATCAGAGATTGGTGTATTTCCCGTCAGCTTTGGTGGGGACACCGGATTCCGGCATATTACTGTGATAAATGTGGGGAATTTGTAGTAGCAAAGGAAAATCCGGGAAAATGCCCGAAATGCGGACATGACCACATGACACAGGACCCGGATACTCTGGATACATGGTTCTCCTCAGCACTCTGGCCGTTTTCCACATTGGGCTGGCCGGAAAAAACCGAGGATTTGGACTATTTCTATCCGAATGATGTGCTGGTAACCGGATATGACATTATTTTCTTCTGGGTTATCCGTATGATTTTCTCGGGCTACGAGCAGATGGGAGAGGCACCGTTCCACACCGTATTATTCCACGGTCTGGTAAGGGATTCTCAGGGACGGAAGATGAGTAAATCCTTAGGAAATGGTATCGACCCGTTGGAGGTTATTGATAAATACGGAGCAGATGCACTTCGCCTGACTTTGATTACCGGAAATGCACCGGGAAATGATATGCGTTTCTACTGGGAAAGAGTAGAGGCATCCAGAAACTTTGCCAACAAAGTATGGAATGCATCCCGTTTTATTATGATGAATATTGGAGATTCCCAGATTACAGAGCCGAAGGTATCAGAGCTGGAAGAGGAAGATAAGTGGATACTGTCTGCGGTAAACTCTCTGGCAAAAGAAGTGACAGAGAATATGGATAAGTTTGAACTGGGAATTGCAGTTCAAAAGGTATACGATTTTATCTGGGATGAATTCTGTGACTGGTACATTGAGATTACCAAGACCAGAACCTACAAAAAAGAAGAGAATCCGGTATCGGCAAATGCTGCCATGTGGACGTTAAAAACCGTGTTGATTCAAGCATTGAAGCTGCTTCATCCATATATGCCATTTATTACAGAAGAAATTTTCTGTACATTACAAAACGAAGAAGAGACCATCATGTTGTCCCAGTGGCCGGTTTACAGAGAGGACCTGGAATTTAAAGAGGCAGAGGAAGCCATTGCTCATGTAAAGGATTTGGTAAAGGGAATCCGTAATACCAGAAGTGAGATGGATGTTCCGCCAAGTCGAAAAGCAAAGGTATTCATCGTAACGGAAGACAGCGGATTGCAGGATATCTTTGAGGGTATGAAACGAGCATATACCATGCTGATCAGTGCCAGTGAAATTCAGGTACAGTCAGATAAAGCAGGAATCGGAGAAGATGCGGTTTCTGTAGTAATCCCGGGAGCGGTTGTTTATATTCCTCTGGAGGATTTAGTGGATTTGGCGAAGGAGAAGGAACGTCTGGAAAAAGAAAGAGAACATCTGAAAAAAGAACTGTCACGTTCCAAAGGTATGCTCTCCAATGAAAAATTCTTAAGCAAAGCACCGGAGGCAAAGGTGCAGGAGGAAAGAGAAAAGCTGGAAAAATATGAGCAGATGATGAAACAGGTGGAAGAACGGCTGTCACAGATGAAATAGAGCGACAATTTTGCGTAACCTCAAAAAAATACTAAAAACTATTGCAGAAAAAATGTATTTAGTATACTATAATCTTAGAAGAATGTCCAAGAACTTGGTACGAAAAGAGGTGACCGCTTATGACCATTGCAAAAGAGAAAATGCAGCCAAGAGCAAGAATTACTTATGATGAGATGCAGGCATTTCTGGTGCTTCCCATTCCGTCAGAGGATGAGGTGTATACAGAAGAAGTCATTATGGAATGTCTGGAGAAGAATCAGATTCGTCATGGCATAGAGCGGGAAACCATTCGGAATATGATACAGTCTGAGATTTATAATCGGGAAGTCTGTGTTGCCACCGGAACACCGATGGTGGATGGGATAGACGGTTACTTTGAGTATCATTTTAACAGAACTTTTAGCAATAAGCCGAAGGTGCAGCCGGATGGAAGTGTAGATTATTGGAGTATCAATATGGTGGAAATGGTAGAGAAAGGGCAGGTAATTGCCACCTATCATCCACCGGTAAGCGGCGAGAATGGTACGAGCGTAAAGGGTAAGCCACTGGTAGCCAAGCGTGGAAGGGAACTGCCGCCGTTGAAAGGAAAGGGATTTACCCGTCAGGAGGACGGAGTTACTTATATTTCCAACATAGATGGTAAGATTGACATGGCAAATGACAGGATTACCATATTACCGGTTTATGAGGTGTTCGGGAATGCGGATTTGTCAGTGGGAAATATTAATTTTGTGGGAGATGTGGTCATCCACGGCAATGTCAACTCCGGGGTTAAGATTCATGCCACAGGCAGTATCACCATAGACGGACTGGTGGAATCGGCAGATATTTCCGCTGATAAAGATATCGTATTAAGAAGCGGAATGGTAGGCGGAAACCGGGCAAGCCTTATGAGTAAGCAAAATATTTATGCCAAGTTTATTGAATATACCCATATTGAGTTAATGGGAAGCATTGAGGCGGATTGTTTTGTGGGTTGTGACATCGTATGCAGAGACCAGATTATCTTAAATGGCAACAAGGGCAAGATTATGGGTGGTGAGGTCTACGCGTTAAAAGGTGTTCAAGTGGCTGAACTTGGAAGTCAGGGAGAGGTAAAGACAGAAATCAGCGTCGGTGTCAAAGAAGAGATACACAGAAGGATTGGATTGCTGGTGAAGAAAATCCAGGCAATGGAGGAGAATCTCCACAGAATCGAAGAAGGCTTGCAGAATTTTGACAAGCTGGAGCAGGAGCGGGGAGTCAGCTATCGGGACGACCCAAGAAGGGCACAGCTTTTGCGGATTAAGATACAGGATATTGCCAACATAGCCAAAGACAGAGCAGAGCTGGAGGATTTGAGACAGCAGACTGTGGTGGAAGGAAAAACCAATGTTATTGTAGAACATAAGGTATATCCGGGAGTCAGCATTTCCATTGACGATTTGAAAGTACAGGTGCAGGAAGAACAGGAGCGGGTGATGTTTACCAAGAGTGGAAGTAAAATCATCATGGAACGGTATGAGGAGCATGTCTAAAAATGACGGATACTGCGACGAGTTTTAGCACCCAAGTCTTGCAAAAAAGGAAAAAGCAATATATGATAGAGAGAGCCTGAAAGAATAGGCTCTCTTTTTTATGGAGCAGAAATCAGGAAGAAGGAAAAATATGGAATTTACCTATGAAGAAGCGGTTGCTTATCTTTACGATACCCCGAAATTTACCACAAAAAATGGTCTGGAACACACAAAAGAGCTGGTAAGAAGGTTGGGTGTGAATTCAAAGCAGTTTAAAATCATTCACGTGGCGGGAAGTAACGGAAAGGGAAGCGTCTGCAGTGCAATAAATGAAGTACTGATTCGAGGGAACAAGAGGACAGGAATGTTTATTTCTCCCCATTTGGTCAATATGGAAGAGCGGTTCTGTGTGGATGGAAGACCATGCAAAAGAGGACAGTTTTTGGAAGCCTTCCGGGAGGTTTACCGCAGGGTGGAACAGATGCAGGAAGAAGGGTTGGCACATCCTACTTTTTTTGAATATCTGTTTGCCATGGGCATGTGGATTTTTTCCAAAGAGCAGGTGGAATATCTGATTTTGGAGACGGGACTGGGAGGAAAAAAGGATTGTACCAATATCGTAGAGAAACCGCTCATTACCGTTATTACGTCCATCAGCCTTGAACACACGGAATATTTGGGAACAACCATAGCTGAGATTGCCGGTGAAAAAGCAGGAATCATCAAAGAAGGCGTCCCGGTGGTATATGATGCTTCCTCACAGGAGGCGTCAAAGGTCATCGGGGAAAGAGCCTGTGAGAAAAATGCTAAAACTTATGGAATTCTTCCGAAATCCTTAAAATTTCCTAAATTTAACGGGAAAAACATTGATTTTTACTATGGTTCTGACTATGATGTAGATACGAGAATTTCCATACCCTTTGCAGCACCATATCAGATGATGAATATGGCATTGGTATATCAGACTATGATGTTGTTGGAAAAAGATACGGGGATTCTGAAAGAAGAAGTTTTAAAAGGGATTGCACATACCCGTTGGCAGGGAAGAATGCAGGAATTGGAGGAAAACATCTATCTGGACGGAGCCCATAATGTGGCTGGAGTCAAGAGCTTTTTGGAAGCCGTCCGATGGATACAGCCATACCATCCGGTGTTGCTTTTTTCCATGGTAAGAGACAAGGATTATGGGGAGGCAATCCGATTGCTGGCACAGGAAGACTGGGAACGGATTTATGTCACGCAGGTTAGAGATGAACGGGGAGTCTCTGCGAGAGAGCTGGCAGAAGTTTTTCAGTCAGAGGGCAAAGAGGCAGTGGTGATAGAAGACTGCAAAGAAGCCTTTCTTACGGCACGAGAAGAAAGAAACCAGAAACAGACGTTGTTCTGTACCGGTTCATTATATTTTGTAGGAGAATTATTGAGTTTGACAGGAGGTAACGAAGATGATTGATTTTGAGGAAGAATTAAAGAAATTTCAGCCGAGTCTGGAAGTAGAGGAAGCAGAAGATGCCATATATAGCCAGGATTTGACGGATATGACTGATATTTTAAAAGAAATGCTCAAAGATATGAAAGGAGCAATGTAAATGAGTCATGAAATAGACAGCAGAGTATATACGAAGATTCTGCATACATCCAATGCATGGTATAATGAGGCGTTATCCAGAGCAAAAGTTCGGGATTTGTCCGGTGCCGCAGAGTGTCTGAGGAAAAGCCTGCGTTACAATAAACGGAATATCAATGCGAGAAATCTGCTGGGACTGGTTTATTTCGAGATGGGAGAAACCGTATCTGCCCTGCGGGAATGGGTCATCAGCAAAAATTTCCAGAGCGAGAATAATATTGCAGGAGAATATTTAGACGAGATACAGAAAAACAGAGCTCGTTTGGAATCCATCAACCAGACCATCAAGAAATATAATCAGGCATTGCTTTACTGTCAGCAGGACAGCAAGGATTTGGCGGTTATCCAGTTGAAGAAGGTCTTATCTCTCAATCCAAAGATGGTAAAGGGACATCAGCTTCTAGCCCTTTTATACTTAGAAGAGGGCAATCTGGAGCAGGCGGCAAAGGCTTTGAAAAATGCAGAGAAAATAGATGCAAATAATCTTACAACCCTCCGTTATAAAAATGAGATTCAGGAGAGAACAAAGGCAACAGGCGGAAACAGCAAGAAGAAAGATGAAAATTTAGTATCTTATAGAAGCGGAAATGAAACCATTATCCGTCCCACTACCTCCTTTAAGGAGACCAGCACAGGCTCCACCATTTTAAATATTGCCATAGGTTTGGTATTAGGAGTTTTGATTACCTGCTTTTTGGTAGTACCGGGAGTCAAACAGAGTGCGAAATCCAATGCCAAGGACGAGGTATTAAAAGCCAATGACAGCCTTTCTTCCAAGAATCAGGAGGTTAAGAGTCTGGAATCCAAGGTAAAGGATTTGGAGAGCCAGTTGGATGAGCAAAAGAATTCTGCCGACAGTGCGGACAGCAGAGTTGCAAGCTTTGAGCAGCTTCTGGAGGCATACATTGCATTTGAAGACGGTGATGTGACCACAGCAGGAGATGCATTGGCAAATGTAAATCCGGAACATTTGGATGAGACCACCAAAGCAATCTATGATGAAATCAACGAGAGTGTAAACAGCGAGTATTTAGCTTCTCTTTATCAAGAAGCATATAAGAATTACAATAACGGCAATTATGCCCAAGCAATTCCGGATTTTGAGAAGATTGTCCAGATGGATGAAAGTTACCGGGATGGAAATGCCATCTACTATCTGGCACAGTCTTATCGGAAAAACAATGACGAAGAAAATGCAAAAACCTATTATCAGAAGGTGGTAGACCTTTATCCGAATACGGAGCGGGCATCCACGGCACAGAAATATCTGAGCCAGATGGGTGCGGATACGGAAACGGAAGAATAGTAGAATTACAAAAGACATTGAGTGAGGACGCTCAATGTCTTTTTTGTTTAAGATGATGTGGGCTTGCCACTTTGTTCTTTATTTAGGAGGAAAAAATGATATTTCAATATGAATTAAAAGACAATAGTCTGCGGGTAATGCTTCCCAAAGAATTGGATCATCACAGTTCCATCGATATCCGTACGCAGACAGATATGTTGCTGAAAACCTATCAGGTAAAAAATCTAATCTTTGATTTTAGGCAGACAGAATTTATGGACAGTTCAGGAATCGGAATGGTAATCGGACGTTGCAGAAACATGGAATTTTCAGGTGGTGAAGTAACGGCAGAGCATATGAATGAAAGAATCCAGAAGATTTTTCTGCTGTCAGGACTGCACAAACTTATCAAGGTAAAGGAAGGAGGGGATGAGACATGGACAGAAACGAAATGAAACTTACTTTTTCGGCACGTTCCGTCAATGAAAGCTTTGCCAGAATTACAATAGCAGCATTCTTAGCTCCTTTGAATCCTAGTGTGGAGGAACTTTCGGATATCAAAACAGCGGTGGCGGAGGCGGTCACCAATGCTTTGATTCACGGATATGAAGAGAATCCACAAAAAGAAATAGAGATGCATTGTATGACCGCAGGGCAAAAAGTACATATTGAAATCATCGACCGTGGCAAGGGAATCGAAGACATTGAAAAGGCAAGGGAACCCTTCTATACCACCAGACCGGAATGGGAAAATGCAGGGATGGGAATTTCTATCATGGAGGCATTTATGGATGCTGTGTCCATAGAGTCTCATAGGGATTTGGGAACAAAGATAATTATGGAAAAAGAGATAGGAACGGTGTAGGATGATTCAATTTGAGGAATTGCTTGCCAGAGCACATACAGGAGATGAAGAGGCAAGAGAGACCTTGATTTTGGAAAACAGACCGCTGGTTTATGCTGTTGCAAAAAGATTTGAGCATCGTGGTTATGAGAAGGACGAGCTGTTCCAAATCGGAATGATTGGGTTGATGAAAGCCATCGACCGGTTTGATATGCAGTATGGAGTGGCTTTTTCCACCTATGCGGTGCCCCTGATTATCGGAGAATTAAAACGTTTTTTTCGGGATAATTCTATGATGCGGGTTTCCAGAGGTTTGAAGGAACAGGGATACCACATTGCACAGGCACGGGAAATCATTGAACAGGAAAAAGGCAGGGATGCCACCCTAGAAGAACTGTCGGCAGCCACCGGATTGGGAACGGAGGAAATCATTCTGGCGTTGGAGGCAAACCGGGAGGTATCCTCTTTGTCCCAGCGTGTATATGAAAAGGACGGGAGTGAGATTTCACTGGAAGAACAGCTTTCCGCCAAAGGCGGAGCCGTTCCCGCGGGAGGCAGCCAATGGGGGCAGGAAGACTATGAGAAGGAATTTGTTGTCAACAAGCTATTGGTGGAACAGCTTTTAGGAGAACTGGAAGAAAAAGAACGGAAGCTTTTGAGGCTGCGGTATTTTCAGGAAAAGACTCAGGCACAAACCGCAGAAGAATTGGGGGTCAGTCAGGTTCAGGTATCCAGAATGGAAAAAAAGATATTGATGGGACTTCGGCGGAAGGTGGAACGTTAAGTATGGAAATAAAATGAAGGAAATCCTTCATGCAAAATGGAAGATATGGGATAAACATGTAATTATTAGAAAATATATGGAAGAATCAGATAGTTATTAAAAATGGGAATATTCCTACAGAAAAAAAGAGAACCGGTTGGATATAGGTGCAACCTATAACTAGCTGGTTTTTTTCTATATTAGACAGGAAAAAATTACCGTGCTATCATATCCTTGTAAACAGATAGGAATTACATGAAAATATAAAATAAAGAAAAGAGAGGTAAAGAATTATGAGTAAAAAAACATACACAGAGAGAAATTTAAAATTTGAGACTTTACAGTTACATGTGGGACAGGAACAGCCGGATCCGGTGACAGATGCAAGAGCCGTACCGATTTATCAGACATCTTCCTATGTATTCCGCAACAGTGAACATGCCGCAGCCAGATTTGGACTCAGCGATGCGGGAAATATCTACGGAAGACTGACCAATCCGACGGAGGATGTGTTTGAACAGAGAATCGCAGCTTTGGAAGGCGGTGTAGCAGCTTTGGCAGTGGCTTCGGGAGCGGCAGCCATCTCCTATACACTTCAGAATCTGGCACATGCCGGAGATCACATCGTAGCAGCAAAGAATATCTATGGCGGAACCTATAACCTGTTGGCACATACATTACCGGAATACGGAATTACAGCTACTTTTGTGGACCCATTTAATTATGAAGAAGTAGAAGCAGCCATCAAAGAGAATACAAAGGCAATCCACATTGAAACATTGGGTAATCCTAACTCTGATGTGGTAGATATTGAGAAATTAGCAAATATTGCCCATGCACATAAGATTCCTTTAGTGGTAGACAACACTTTTGCAACTCCGTATCTGGTACGCCCGATTGAATACGGTGCAGATATCGTAGTTCACTCTGCAACCAAGTTTATCGGTGGTCACGGAACTACCATCGGTGGCGTTATCGTGGACAGCGGAAAATTTGACTGGGAGGCAAGCGGAAAATTCCCGTCATTGACAGAGCCGAACCCGAGCTATCACGGAATCAGCTTTACCAAAGCGGTAGGAGCTGCAGCCTTTGTGACAAAAATTCGTGCAATTCTGCTGCGTGACACAGGAGCAACTCTTTCCCCATTTCATGCATTTATTTTCTTACAGGGATTGGAGACCTTGTCTTTAAGAGTGGAGCGGCACGTGGAGAATGCCTTAAAGGTTGTAGAATATCTGGAAAATCATCCGCAAGTAGAAAAAGTAAATCATCCGGCGGTATCTACCGATAAAGAGCAGCAGGAGCTGTACAAAAAATACTTCCCGAAGGGCGGCGGTTCTATCTTTACCTTTGAAATTAAGGGAGATGCCGAGAAGGCAAAAGAGTTTATTGACAATCTGGAGTTATTCTCTTTGCTTGCCAATGTGGCAGATGTAAAATCCTTAGTCATCCATCCGGCATCCACCACCCATTCTCAGTTAAATGAAGAGGAGCTGTTAGATCAGGGTATCAAGCCAAATACCATCCGTCTGTCCATCGGTACAGAAAATATTGATGATATCATTGAAGATTTAGAGGAAGCATTCAAAGCAGTCTCATAAACTGGCATGGTCAAAAAATGAAAAACTGGAACTTTTAAAAAGACAGAGGTGCGTTATAATAGCTGTACACTTAAAACATATTAAAAAAGTAGGAGATGAAAGGCTATCATGAACGAAAACAGATATGAATTAAACAAAGAACTGGCACAAATGTTAAAAGGCGGTGTCATCATGGATGTCACCACACCGGAGCAGGCAAGGAGCTGCAGGTGCCTTATGAACTGGTGCAGTACGTCCATGACAATAAGAGATTACCGGTGGTAAACTTTGCGGCAGGCGGTGTAGCTACTCCGGCAGATGCGGCATTGATGATGCAGTTGGGTGCAGAAGGCGTGTTCGTAGGTTCTGGAATCTTTAAGTCAGGAAATCCGAAGAAACGGGCGGAGGCAATCGTGAAAGCGGTAACCAACTATCAGGATGCGAAGCTGCTGGCAGAATTGTCAGAGGATTTGGGAGAAGCCATGGTGGGAATCAATGAGCAGGAGATTGAGCTGCTGATGGCGGAAAGGGGCAAATAACAGATGAGAATAGGAATTCTTGCGGTGCAGGGAGCCTTTGCGGAGCATGAAAAGATGCTGACCTCTCTGGGAGCCCAATGCTTTGAGATTCGCCAGAAAAAAGATTTGGAACAGGATTTTGACGGACTGGTACTTCCGGGAGGAGAAAGCACCGTTATGGGAAAGCTGCTCAGAGAACTGGAGTTGTTTGAGCCGTTGAAACAGAAAATACAGGAAGGCTGTCCGGTGCTGGGGACCTGTGCGGGATTGATTCTTCTGGCAGAAAAACTGTCCAATGATGAGCAGGTCTATTTTGGAACCCTGCCGGTAACGGTAAAGAGAAATGCCTACGGAAGGCAGTTAGGGAGTTTTTTGGCAGAGGAGGAAGTGAAGGGAATCGGAAAAATTCCCATGACTTTTATCCGGGCACCATACATAGAAGAAGCTAGAGAGGATGTGGAAGTTCTGGCGAAAGTAGAAGGGCGGATTGTAGGAGTCCGTTACCAAAACCAGATTGGAATTTCTTTTCATCCAGAGGTAACCAATAATACCAAAGTACACAACTATTTTTTGAAAATCTGTCAGGACAGGAAAGATAGAACAGTATCTGTGTTGTAGCTTAGATTGGTTCCGATTAGTTGAAAATAAAAGTGTGGGAAACCACACTTTCAGAGTGTAGACAAAGTATGTTTATTAAATGAGTTGATGTATATTCTTTATTAATATACATCAACTCATTTTTATGCTATCATTGATGATAAAGAAAAATTTATATTTTGTGAATTTGACAAATCGGGAGTTGTGGAGGTAATTATCAATGAGAAATATTTACGATAATAGTGAATTTTTTGCCGCATATGCGGAAATGGGAAGAAGCAAAGATGGTCTGAAAGCTGCTGGAGAGTGGCATCAGTTGCAAC
>Ga0129313_1000079_pt1 | contig 95596 bp, 93 predicted proteins | sample O1105metagenome_FD_94436 | JGI IMG/M metagenome (GOLD analysis project Ga0129313, IMG submission 94436) | Orangutan group fecal microbial communities from fecal samples from Wisconsin, USA - O1105 metagenome | ecosystem: Host-associated > Mammals > Digestive system > Large intestine > Fecal...
AACTCACTCTACTATCAATTCCATTGGCAATAGCTCTTGCTAATTCATCAGTTTTCTTATTAAATAATTCGGCATCTTGACTACTATCACAGAATAAACTTTCTACTATTATAGATTCCATACTACTGGCATTTAAATCATGTTAACCTGTACTGTATGGCCTTGTGCTTCTAGTAAATCTTTAATCTTACCATAAAGAATCCTACAACTATCTACTTCGTCGATTTTTCCTCTAGCACCTCTACAATTAATAGAGTGTCCATATCTTAATCCTATTTTCATAAAACATTCCTCCTTAAATATAAAAGAGTAAGGTTTCCCTTACTCTAAATCGATCTTATTTTCTTTAATGGTCTGTCTTGCACTAGACTGTCCAAAATAAAAAGCAATTACCATGCTAAATATGGTTAGAAACTCTGAAGAACTTATAAAACCTCTTAGGCTTAATATCGCAAATATTATAGTTAATAGTAATGCTATAAGCTTTTTAATCTGTAATAAACCTTTTAGTAATTCCATAGTTAAAACCTACCTTTCTAACTTTTCCTCTATCTTATCTACACTTTTTTTAACATCATCTAAAATATTAAATCTTTGTGTTAAATCTGATATTATCTCCTGGTACTTCCCTTCTCTCCTAGAGTTTTCTTTAAGCACATAAAAAAGGAGGTATGCAAAAAACACTGCAAACACTCCTTGACTAGTAACCATTTTAACTATTTCATTCTCCATTCTACACCTTCCTTTTGCATAATAAAATACCGCATATTCATTTCTGAATAGTACGGTATATATAAATATAGTTTATTCCAGAGAAAAGTCACCTTTTCCTTCTTCCTTTAACCACTTCTTAGCTTGTTTTCTTATATCAAAATATAATCCAGTAGATTGAGCATCGTCGTATATAGCTTTTTTAGCATACTCTCTTGGGAATATTTCCATCATAGATTCTAAATCTTTCGAACCTACCTCAGCTTCTTTATACTCAATAACACTATATTTGCCATTATAATTTTTAAAAGCCATAAATGCTGGTTCTGACCAACTCCCTTGTAGCTTAAATTTTTTATCAACGAATGAGTATACTTCTTGTAATGAATACATATAAACATTAATTAGATCATCCTTATCTTCAACTCCATAGATTTTATGTGCTTCAAATGCCTTATAACTAGACTCCTCATAACCAGATTTATTATGTTCTATAATATAATCTGATATTGCCTTATCTAGTTTTTCATCTACATTAACTGATTGTTTGGAAGTGAGATATCCCATATAAATAATAAATAATAATACTATCACTATAACTAATCGAATATACTTTTTAAGAAATTGCTTCACTCTTAATTCCCCCCCTAGATTATCTTATAACAATATAACTTATGTTAAATTATACCACATAATACATTCCAAAATAATCAATTTTTATCGCAATACTATTACTTTAATGTAGTTTAATATTTTATCCATATTACACCTTCCTTTTTACATAATAAAAGAGACTAGATTTCTCTAATCGCTTAACCAACAACTTAATAATATTGTTCTTCGTATCCTATTCTGTAGCCTATCACTCTAAAATAAACTTTTCCATTATATCCTCTTACTGTAAATCTAGTTCTATCCTTAGAAACTATAATTACCCCTGGATTACTACAGAATACTGCATAAGTAGATATAGTCTTAAGAAATGTACTATCTAAAAGTACTGTAGTTCCTTCCTCTTGTATATCTACATCGAACAACACATCTTCTAGTAATACCTTTGGACTATCTATTGGAGACATTCCAAGTGTAGCACCATCTACAACTATAGTTCCTCCAGCTTTCGTTCCGTTTGTGTTAAATACATGTCTAGGTGTTCCGGCAACCATAAAACTAATAGTACCATCCGGAGATATTCTTATTCCTGTATCAACCGACTTTGATATATAAAATCTAAACGTACCAGCACTAGCATTTATTTTACATTGGTCTGCAAAGTAAATGGTTGGCGGTTTGCAATCCAAGTAATTAGGATAAAATCTAAACCTAGCAATACCATTTAGATATATGTCTGTTACATCTGCAGCTATACGAATATAAGTGTTTTCATTCCACTTAAGTCTTACTGCTGAGCCTACGCCTAATTCGTTATTTGCAGTTGCATCTATACTGCACTATCCAAACATTTTTATAATAGGATTGTTAGTTGCAGATTTTAAACGTTCTAAGGATATTGTACTTGTTTTGATGTTTCCTCCGTCAATAGTCGTTTGCCCAGCTGTGCTTAGGTTAGTCATTGTAACATATCCAGTAAGATTTATTTTACTGGCACTTATTTTTATGGATTCAGCAGTTTGATTAATACTAGAAATAATAGCATTAGTTGAAACCTTTGCTCCTAAGTCGTTTATATAGGAAGTTGAACTTCGAACTGTAGATACAATTGCAGTATCAGTAATTTTCTACTCTGCGGTATTCATTCTTGTGCTAAAAGAAGTTACTTTGCCATCTATAGTTGTAGTAATCTGTTCTACAGTTCCAACTCTGCTGGTGATTCCTGTTAAGCTAGTTTCTATTGTAGACACTTTACTATTAGTAATGATTATTTGGTCTTGAAAATTCTCTTCAAATGATACACTTATAGTGTTAATTCAGTCTGACTAACCTTTAATGTTATCTGATTTTGCAACTGTGTAATACTGCTACTTTGTGTACTAACTGTAGAATTAAGTCCACTAATCTGTATAGTATGATTACTAATAGTTGCTACTGTACCATCTAATGTCCTTTTAACATCATTAACTCTTGTATCCACACCAGTTATTTGACCTGTCAAAGCATCTATAGTACTAGTGTGGCTACTAATTACACTATTGATAGAGTCTACTGTGGAGTTATAAGAATCTTTAAGTTGTATGGTCTGCCCATCTTTAACTATTGTCGTATTGCTTATTAAAGTAGATATTTGACCTTGTTGAATGTTTAAGGATATAGTATTACTTTCTGTAACTTCCTTCATTGTAGACAATGCACTTGCCGAGCTTGTAGAGTAAGTTAAATCTACAGTTGGATTAATTAGACTACCCTCAGTTAAGAAATGTCCGTCCTTGAATTACTTCATGTATTGAGTAACATCTATAGGTTCTTCTACTGGTGTTACTAACTGGTGATAAACTGTGATTGGATTAGCCTGTAACTCGTCTTTCCATTTTGCTATTGTATAGGTGCCAATTAAAAAGTTAAAACCTATTTGACCGTCACTACTACTGGATGTACAAACAGTATTAAGTGGGGCTAAAGGCCAACTTACACGACTATTACTATATTTATCGCATATAAGGTATTGATCCTTTAAACCATGTAATCTAATCATAATAAAAGCACCTACTCTTTATTTAAGTAAGTGCTGCTTATTACTTCTTTTAGTTTAAATTGCTACCATAATGTGTACTTTATTTTTATTCTCACATTATTTTACCATTTTCCATCATAGCTAATTGGCTTAGATTTTTTATCTGAAGTTTTAGCCCTTCCTTGAAGTTCTGGTACTGGATGAACTTCATTTTTAGGAAAGTGATTATGTTTATTACTTTCTGTACCATGTGAATCTTTTGGATCTGGTCTTCTCATTCCTGCTTTTGCCATAATATTTCCCTCCTACTTATTTGTCACCATTAGTTTAAACAATATGAAAAGTTTTATACTCAATTATGTTTTCTATAGATGGAAATAAGTATATTAAAATAAAAGTACAATGCTAAATAAAATTAACATTGCACTTTTATTTTAATATAAGATTTTACTTATTCATTAGCCGCAGCTACTACAACTTGAGCATCCGCCACCTTCAGCTTGCTTTTCAGGCTCTATAGAAAATCCACCTCTACCATTCTCTTCGCCTGAAAGAATAGTAAGAGCTCCAAATTGCTCAGTAACAGACTTATCTACTAAGAATGTAAGTCCGTCTACTACTTCTGTGTTATCAGTATCTTTTTTTTCATCTAAAACTAGATTAAATGATGGGCCGCCTCATCCCATACCTGCAAAATGAATTCTTACTGTATCTGCTGTAACTTCATTATCTTTTAAAAATTGTAAGAATTCAACGGTAGCTTTATCACTTATTTTAACTGTTGACATAATCTTTACCTCTTTTCCTTTTCAGTTTTATAGATACATTACTATTGTGTCAATGAATCTACATATTTATTACACTAATAAATATTACTATGAATGTCAATTGTATTTATCATTGGATTTATTAATAGATTTTATTTGAAATAAATATACATACTAAAAAAAGTGCAATATTAAACAAGTTTAACACTGCACTTTCAGTAATATAATTATTATTTATTAAATTTAACCGCAACTTGTGCAACCAGCACAACCGCCACCTTCTGGTTTTTTTTCTGGTTCTATTGAGAACCCACCTCTACCATTTTCGTCTGCAGAAAGAATTGTTAATTCACCAAATTGCTCAGTAACTCCCTTATCTACTAAAAATGTAAGTCCTTCTACTACTTCTATGTTATCAGTATCTTTTTTCTCATCTAAAACTAGATTAAATACAGCACCACCACAACCCATACCTGCAAAATGAATTCTTACTGTATCTGTGGTAACTTCATTATCCTTTAAAAATTGTAAGAATTCAGTAGTAGCTTTATCACTTATATTAACTATTGACATATTTTTCTTCCTCTTTTCTATATATACTAACTATTATCTCGATATAATTAAATCTTTATGACATTAAATATAAATAATTTCAATGTCATTTATATTTATATAATATCATAGCCGTTATGTGTGTCAATAGACTTATTTATCACTCTTTTCTATAGAACTTTATTACCTATAAGAGAATGTAATAGCCAAATTTTTCTATACTATATTACTCTCTACTTGAAAGGATTCTATTGGTAAAATTTCATTTCCAAACATCCTATAATCATGGTATTTATAGGAGCCTCTCATAATGTCTTCAGTAATAGTTTTTCCTCTATTTACATAATCTAAAAAGTCATAGGATGTCAATATATCTATACGTTCCTCTTCGCATATATTAGATAAAGCTTTAATAAATTCTTGAAATATTGTATTGCATGTATTATTTAATATCTTAGCACCATCTATTATAAAGCAACCTCCCCAAAATCCTGAATTTGAGGCTTTGGCTTTAAGATCTCTAAAAAACTTTGAAATCATCGTAGAGTTTATATTTTCATTATAGGATGACATTAATATACTACTCATCTTAATATTTTCTATCATTAATCTTTCATTTGAATCTAAATTATTAGTAAGTAATTTATATATATCTTCATCTACATAAAGATAAACATAGTTATTATTTTCTATTTGCTGTTTTATGTATTTATATAGATTAATCACCAAATGATCCTCTCCATAATAATAAAAACAGATATTTTTACCGCAACAATTACTCATAATCTCTCTCCCCTTAATTAATACCATATTGATTCTATTATTATTATTCTATTACAATGTTTAATTACCTTTTTTTTCCATAAAATAATTATCTGATTATTTTTACATTTTATTACAACCATTTTAAAGTTCTTATCCTGGTTGAAAAGTTATCCAACTTATATAACTTTTCATGTAGAAATATGGTATACTATGTGATAGAAATAATAGTTATGTACTACTAATTATATAATAATGAATATATTGATTAAGATAGATATATATTGTAAAATATTTTTATGTGTATAAACACTAAGGAGGATTATCGATGTGCGGATTTGTAACGTTTTTTAGCAATTCTAAAATACTAGAAGAAAAGAAAGAAACTCTTCGTGATATGAGAGAAGTTATTAAACATAGAGGCCCAACTCAAGATGGAGAGTATATGGACGAAAATGTTTATTTAGGTTTTAAAAGACTAAGTATTCTTGATTTGGCAAACGGAATTCAACCCTACTCTTATAAGGATGAATTAGAAATAGTTTTTAATGGAGAAATATATAATTATATATCTTTAAGAGATGAATTAATAAAAGAAGGCTATAGTTTTACTACTAACTCAGAGGTAGAAGTAATAGCTACATTATATACTCATTTAGGAGATAAGTTTGTTGAGAAACTTAGAGGAATGTTCTCATTTATTATTTGGGATAGAAAGAAAAAAGTATTCTTAGGTGGAAGAGATCCATTTGGAATAAAGCCATTTTATTATACAGAAAATGAAACTGGACTTTATGTAGCTTCTGAGCTTAAGAGTTTTCATGCTAATCCAGATAGCGACTGTGTTGATATTGATAATGGAGCACTTCATGACTATCTTACATTCCAATTTGTACCTGAACCTAAAACTCTACTAAAGGATATAAAGGTTTTAAAACCAGGTCATATTATAAAGAAAGAATTAGGTAAAGCTCATGAAATAAGTTGCTATTATTCGATCAAGTTTAACCCTACTCCAGGACCTAAAGATGAAAAGATGGAAGAAATTCGTAAGGCCATAGAAGATTCCGTTGAACTGCATATGCAATCTGAGGTTCCTGTTGCATCTTTCTTATCAGGTGGGATTGATTCTACTGTAGTAACTGCTTTAGCAAAAAAACACATGCCGGACCTAAAGACCTTTACCATAGGTTTTGACCGAAATGGATATAGTGAAATTGATTTAGCTAGAGAATCAGCTGATAAACTAGGGCTAGAAAACATAAGTAAAATAGTTTCTTATGAAGAATTTGCCAATGAATTACCTAAAATAATTTGGCATATGGATGAACCCGTAGCAGACCCTGCAGCTATACCACTTTATTTTATAGCAAAAGAAGCAGCTAAGCATGTTACAGTTATTTTATCTGGAGAAGGCGCTGACGAGGTATTTGGTGGATATACTATTTACCATGAACCTAATTCGTTAAAAATGTTTGATTATGTACCTGGCTTCTTAAAGAAAGCCTTAAAATCTGGTGCATCCCTTATACCAGAAGGAACAAGAGGAAAAAGCTTTATTGATAGAGGCTGTACTCCTATGAGAGAGCGTTATGTTGGTAATGCAAAAATCTTCTTAGATGATGAAAAAGAAGGAATACTTAATAAGTATGAGTCAAAATATACAATTAAGCGATCTATGAATGATATCTATGATAGAGCTGCTCAGTATGACCCTATTACTCAAATGCAGTTTGTAGATTTTAATACATGGCTTACTGGAGATATCCTTGTTAAAGCTGATAGAATGACTATGGCTCATTCTTTAGAGCTTAGGGTACCTTTCCTAGATAAAGAAGTGTTTAAAGTTGCTTCAAAGCTCACTGCAGATGAAAAAATCAATGGTCATGTAACAAAATACTTATTAAGAGAGTCTTTTAAATCAGAATTACCATTCTTAACTGCTCTAGATAGAAAAAAACTGGGATACCCAGTTCCAATAAGATTATGGCTTAAGGATGAACTTTATCAATGGGCTATGGACATAATAAAAAATAGTAACGCTGATGAATTTGTAAATAAAGCTGCTGCTATTAAATTAGTAGAAGATCATAGAAAGGGTCCATTTGACTTAAGTAGAAAGATTTGGACAATACTTATATTCTTAATTTGGCATAAAGTATATATAGAAAGAGAAACTCCTTTTCTAGATTAAGATTAAAGACGTAGAACTCTAATAAGAATTCTACGTCTTTTTATTTGTATTATAAAACTATTTAACTACACTTATGTTGTTCTCTTTTAACCAATCAATTAAATGATTAATTAAAAATTCATCTCTAAAGGTATAAAATTCATCTAATTTGTCTTTATTAATTAAAACTCTATTAAAAGTTAATAGAGGATTTGACCAATCAACCTTACTATAAATTTCATTTTTGTCATTAGGACTTAAAGTATCTAAGTAGCTTTTCACGGAATTCACTAATATACTTTCATTTATTAGTGGAATATAAAGATAATTATCACTATAGTTCATAGTAACATCTTCTGCTTCCGTAGCTAATTCCTTTTCCCAACTTTCAAGTTTATCAAATTTGGATTCATCCTTTAATGCTTCTATAATACTTTGAGGAATGTAAGAAAATTCACCATCATTTAAGTTTAAATAACATTCCCCTTCACCTCTTGTTTCTGATAAGCTAAGCTCTAACATTAAGTCTAAATCAATGTTTAAATTATTCATAAAATTTTCACCTACCTTTTAAATTATATATTTATATAAACTTTCTCATTTCACTGTATTAAGAGTATATGCTAATATAGAATTTTTTACAATATTTATTTAATAAATTCAACATTTTAATATAGATATTGTAATTATTTATGTATAAAATAAAGCATTAGGTTGTGTCCTAATGCTTTGTTTTATTACTATTTATTATTTTTTAGCATTTCACCAATAGCTGCTATACTTCCAAGGGAAGATAGTGTTTCATTTGGTAATATAAGCTTGTTAGCAGGATTATTAGCCATTTCTTTAAGAGCTTCAACTTGTTTTAAAGCTATAACAGTTTCATTAGTTCCTGATTGAATTATAGCTTCATTTACTCTTCTTATCGCTTCTGCTTCTGCTTCTGAAATTTTTTCAATAGCTTTTGCTTTACCTTCTGCCTCTAGTAATTGAGATTCTTTTAATCCTTCTGCTCTTCTAATATTTGCTTCTTTTTCCGCTTCAGCAGCAAGTATTTTACTTCTCTTTTCTCCTTCAGCTTTTTCAATTTCTGATTGTCTTGATCCTTCTGCTTGAAGAATCATGGCCCTCTTATCTCTTTCAGCTCTCATTTGTTTTTCCATAGCCTGTTGAATTTCTGATGGAGGTACAATATTTTTAATTTCTACAGACAATAACTTAATTCCATAAGCATCAGTAACATTATCAACGATTTGTAATAATTTTGAGTTTATAAGGTCCCTTCCTGCTAATACTTCATCTAGAGTCATATCACCTAAAATATTTCTCATATTAGTTATAGTGGAATACATTATACCTTGAACATAGTTTTCTATGTTATAAACTGCATCCTTTGCACTTAAAACTTGATAAAATATAACGTTATCTACAGAAATATTAACATTATCTTTAGTTATTACGTTTTGTGGTGGTATATCAAGTATTTGTTGTTTAACAGATACCTTCTTTCTAATAAAGTCCACAAAAGGTATTGTTAAGTGCCAGCCAGGTTCTAATACCTTATAAAATTGACCAAACCTCTCCATAACATAGTTAGAACCAGTGTTAACTACTTTAACTGATGAAATTATGATGACTAGAACTACAAATAGTATGACTAAAACACCAATTACTAATTCCATTTAAATCACTCCTTTTTTAATTATCAATTTATTATTTTCAATTTTTAACACCTTAAAAGTATCACCAATATTTATATCTTCACCTATATTTCTAGCTGTCCAATAAACTTCGTTAACTTTTATTCTACATTCCCTATTACTTTCTAATTTAACTTCAGATACAAACTCTCTATCTTCATACTTGCCAACCAATGGTTTTTCAGTTGGTAGATTTACGTTAATATATTTTTTAGACACCTTTAATCCAAATATAATTGCAATAGTTCCTAGTATTAAAGCAATCCATATTTGTGTAGTAAAGTCTACAAAATATCCTGCAATAAAAGCAGGAATAAATCCTAACCCTAACCATGAAAAGGTAAAACTACTTGTAGTTATATCTACAACTATTACAAAAATAAGTAATCCAAACCAAATCCAGTTTAAATCCATTAAATATCACCTCTCAAATTTAAATAATATTAACAAGCATATATAAATTATTATATGCTTGTGTATTAAGTATAATTATATCACATTATAGTAAAATATTATAATTTTTTATATTATTTAATTAGGTATTTTTTTCACCTATATAGCGTATATATTATAAGTGTACATATAAACACCAGTAAGTTTGGAGGTATTGCCATGAACCGTGATTCTAATATGTTCAGTTATTTGTTTATAGGTATGTTATTAATTATAATATCCGGAATAGTTAAAATGCTATAATATTAAAATGCTATAATAAAAATCATCCCTATTATGTAGAGATGATTTTTGTTTTGTTATGAAACAATAATTTGTAATATAAGTTTAAACTTCTCTAGTTTCTTTCTTCAAAAATTCTTTTTCTTCTGTATTTAGATAAGGTGATAACAATTTATATACTTCTTTATGATAATTATTTAAGAATAATTTTTCCTTTTCTGTAAGCATATCTATTTTTATACCATTTAAATCTATAGGACAATAGGTAGCTACATCAAACTTCATAAATTGTCCCCCATATTCTGTTTCATTGTCTTTAGTAACAAATAGTAAATTCTCTATTCTAATCCCATGCTTACCTTCTTTATATACACCAGGTTCATTTGTAACATTCATTCCTTCTTCAAATACTACTGTATTAGGAACTTGTGAGAAGTTTTGTGGTCCTTCATGAACATTAAGGAAAAATCCAACTCCATGACCAGTTCCACATTTATAGTCAATTCCTGCTTCCCAAAGTGGTGTTCTTGCAATAACATCTAAATTAGATCCAGTAGCCCCATATAAGAACTTAGCCATAGTTAAAGCTAAATTACTCTTAACTACAAGAGTAAAGTCTCTTCTTTCTTCTTCGGTTAATTCACCTAGAACTATGGTTCTTGTTATATCTGTAGTTCCATCATAATATTGTCCACCTGAATCCACTAAGAATAACCCTTCTGATTTTAAAGTATAATTACTTTCTGGCGTAGCAGAATAGTGCATCATAGCAGCATGTTCTTTATAGGCAGCTATAGTTGAAAAACTTGGTTCAACAAAATACTCTTGTTCACTTCTTAATTTAATTAGTGTATCTGCGGCTGACATCTCAGATATTTCTTCTTTATCTACATTTTCTTTTAAGTACTTTATGAACTTAACCATAGCAACTCCATCTTTTATAGTACAGTTTCTAAAGTTACTTCTTTCAACTTCATTCTTTATTGCTTTTAAATCTGTAGTTATATTTCTTTTTTCGATTTTAGAAATAGATTCATTTAATGAGGTAAGAATTTTCACATTAGTTTTATTTGGATCAAATAATATAGATGTATCTTTAAGTTCTTTTAAGTTATTGAATATCTCATTATACTTTAATATATCAACAGAAGAAGCCTTTAGATTGGTTATAACTTCATCAGTTAATTTATTATTATCTATGAAAAACTTAACATAATCCATGCTAATTAATAAATAAGATATTGTTACAGGACTGCTTTCTACATCATTTCCCCTAATATTTAATGTCCAAGCGATATCATCTAAGGAACTTAATACGTAATATTCAGCCCCTATTTCCTTCATCTTTTCACGAATAATAGCAAGTTTTTCTGATGCTGATTTACCTGCAAATTTAACATCATGAAGAAACACCTTTGTATTAGGCATAGCTGGCCTATCACTCCAAATTGGAGATATTAAATCCTTTTCTGGATTTATTTTTATTTTTCTGCTTTTAAATGTTTCTGTCATAGTTTTATATATTCCAATAGGCATTACAGAACCATCAAACCCAACTATATCTCCTGGATTAAGCTCTTTTTTTAGAAATTCTGTGAAGGTAGGAACCTTAGGTTGTCCCATTTTAAAAAGCTCTATTCCCGTACCAGATAGTTGCTTTTCAGCTTGAATATAATAACGACCATCTGCCCATAGTATTGCTCTATTAAGAGTTACCACTACAGTTCCTGCTGAACCTGTAAAGCCAGAAATCCATGCTCTAGCTTTGAAGTATTCAGCTACATATTCACTTTGATGAGAATCAAAACTAGGAATAATGTAAGCTGATAATTGATTTTCCTTCATAGCCCTTCTTAGGCTTTCAATTTTTTCTTTAACATTCATCCATATTCACCCCTATTTTCTACTAATAAACATCTAAACCTATTATACTGCTAAAATTTTATACAATCAATGATATAATTTATAAATATGAATTTTGTTTTAAAATTATTCATTATACCAAATATCTAAATTCTGATTTCTAATTATTATGGTATAAAAAAACTCATTGCTTTATTACAATGAGTTTTTATGTTAAATCTATTTATTCTTTAATCCATTTACTTGCTTCTAATGCATAGTAAGTGATAATTAATTTAGCACCAGCTCTTTTTATTGAAATTAACATTTCAAGAGCAGCTCTTTTTTCATCAATTAATCCATTTTCTCCTGCATTTTTTATCATAGCATATTCTCCACTGACATTGTAGGCAGCTATAGGCATATTAAAAGTCATACTGGCCTCTTTTATTATGTCTAAATATAATATAGCTGGTTTAACCATTACTATATCAGCACCTTCTTCAATATCAGCTGCGATTTCTCTCATAGCTTCCTTACCATTAGCAGGATCCATTTGATAGCTGCTTCTATCTCCAAATTGAGGAGCTGAATTTGCAGCTGCTCTAAAAGGACCATACATAGCAGAACTATATTTTGCACTATAACTCATTATAGATATATGCTTAAATCCGTTTTCATCTAAGATATCTCTTATGGCTTTAACTCTACCATCCATCATATCTGAAGGTGCAATCATGTCTGCTCCAGCTTTAGCATGAGAAAGTGCAATCTTAGCTAAGTACTTTAAGCTTTCATCATTATCTACTCTCTCATTTTTAATAACTCCACAATGACCGTGAGAAGTGTATTGACACATGCATACATCGGTAATAACAAATAATTCCTTAGAGATTTCTTTGACTTTTCTTATTGCTCTTTGAACTATACCCTCTTCACAGAAAGCTGAAGAAGCAATTTCATCCTTCTCATCCGGAAGTCCAAATAAGATTATACCTTTTACTCCTGCAGCAATAACTTCATCTATAACTTCTGGTAATCTATCTAAAGACCAGTGGTAATTCCCTACCAGAGATGGGATCTCTTCTTTAATATTTTCTCCTTCAACCACAAAAATTGGGTATATAAAATCATTACTATTTAAAATAGTTTCACGTACCATATCTCTTATTGCACTAGTTTCTCTTAATCTTCTATATCTTTTGAACATAATAAACATGGCCTATTAATGCAAGGCCATGATACACCTACCTTTCAGTCTTTAAAAAAATTTATTTTATTAAGGTATCTATAATACCTTGAGTTCCAATTTTATCACATTGTGTATAGGATAATTGATGAATATTTAAAGCCTTTGAAGTAATAGGCCCTATTGATATAATTGATTTTTCTTTTATCTTATCTATTCCAACTAAAGTAATCATATTTTCTACGGTGCTAGGACTAGTAAATACAACTGTATCACAATTATCAAAAGAAACTATATTAGGATTTTCACCAATAACTGTGTCATATACTGGTATATCATCTACCTCAGCTCCAATATTTCGAAGTTCATTTACAATATAGTCTCTCCCCTTTTTTGAGCGTGGAATTAATATTTTATCTCCTGATGAAACCTTTAGTTCTATAGCTTTAAATAAACCTTCACCTGTAAATTCCTCTGCTGTTAAAGTTGGAATTATTCCCTTAGCTTTTAAAGCTTTAGTAGTAGCATCTCCTATAGAAACAAACTCACCTTTAATTTTTCTTATATCTATACTGTTATGGTATAATGCATTAAATAGCATTTCAACTCCATTAATACTAGTTAATAATATATACTTATAGTCTTCTAATTTATTTTCAATAGCTTTAATACTTTCAGGATTAGGTTCTATTGCAATAGAATTTATTTCTGTAACTGAAGCTCCTAATTTAGATAATTCATCGCCAATTTCCCTGCTTTGTGCTTTACTCCTAGTTATGCAAATATTTCTTCCGAATAGAGGTAACTTCTCAAACCAATTCAACTTATCATTGAATTTGACTACTTCTCCCACTACAATGATAGATGGATTTGATATGCCCTTTTCCTTTGCTATTTCAGTTATATCTTTTAAAGTTCCTACTGCTTTCTTTTGATTAGAGGTAGTTCCACTCATTACAAGAGCTACTGGAGTTTCTTCTCCTAATCCAGCAGTAATAAGACCGTTGCAAATGCCTCCTAATTGTTCATAACCCATCATAAAAATTAAAGTACCCTTTAATTTAGCTATAGTTTCAAAATCTAAGTTTAAACCAGCTGCACTTTTAGCAGTAAAGACATGAAAACTTTGGGCAATTTTCCTATGGGTTACAGGTATGCCACCATAATTGAGTGCTGCAATAGGTGAAGTTATACCTGGCACTACTTCAAAATCAATATTTTCATCTATTAGAGCTAAAGCTTCTTCACCACCACGACCAAATATGTATGGATCTCCACCTTTAATTCTTCCAACAATATGTCCTTCTTTTGCTAATTTAACTAAGGTATCATTAATCTCTTCCTGAGTTTTATAGTGACATCCTGGCTCTTTTCCACAATAATAAAGTTTTGCATCTCTATTTACATATTTTAATATTTCAGAACCAGATAATCTGTCATAAAGTATAGCTGTACATTCTCTTAAAACCTTTATAGCTCTTAATGTTATTAAGTCTGGTGATCCTGGACCACCTCCAATTAAATAAACCTTTCCCATAAATCCTCCTATTAAATATCTACTTATTTAAGATAACTTCTGATAATTTTTTTCCTAAGTTTAAATATTCTTCTTTATTTCCTATTATAGTGTCTTTTACTAAATTACCATTGACTTCATATATACCCATAATAGTCATTACATCATCTTCTATAGAAGCATATGCACCAATAGTAGAATGACAATCACCCTTTAACTCTCTCATAAAACTTCTTTCAGCTTCTACGCAAATTCTAACTTCCTCATTATCTAGAGCCCTTAATTCATCTGCATACTCACAACTCTCATGAATTTCTATACCTAAAGCTCCTTGTGCAATAGCAGGAATTATTTCATTTGTTTCAAAATAATTGGTAATAATTCCTTCTAATCCCAATCTCTTTAATCCAGCAGCTGCTAATACTATTCCGTCTAAGTTTTCATTTTCAATCTTATCAATTCTTGTTTGAACATTACCTCTTACAGGAACTATTTCAATGTCTGGTCTTAAAAGGAGAATTTGCTCACTTCTTCTTTTACTACTAGTACCAACTCTAGCCCCCTTAGGTAAATTAAAAAATGAAACACCATTCATAGAAACAAAGGCATCCCTTACATCTTCCCTTATTGGCGTAGCAGCAATAGAGAAACCATCTGGTAGCTCATATGGCACATCCTTCATACTATGGACTCCTCCATGTGCTTTTCCATCAATCATTAATTTTTCTAACTCTTTTATAAAGACTCCCTTTCCACCTATTTTATCTAACGTTACATCAAGTCTTTTATCTCCTAAAGTATCTGTAAGAACCTTTTCACATTTTATATTATGTAGCTCTTCAACCAAATCCATTACATAATCAGTTTGAACTTGAGCAAGCTTACTTTTTCGTGTAGCTAATTTTAAATTCAATTCTACTCCTCCATTCATTGTATAATTTAAATCTATACCCATTCATTTATTAAATCCGAATAAAATAATTGCAAAATCTCAATATGGTATCCATTGTTAAAGAAGAAAAGAAAATCTTCAGAACATATAAAATTTAGAATTTCACTTTTATTATTTAAAGTTGTTACATTATTTCTAATATGAGTTATAAATTCTATATAATTGTCAAAGTTCTGAAGATACTCCTTTGCCTTATTGCATAAAAATACCGATGCTTTAGGATTTTTTCCTTTAATTCGAAGCCCCAAAGCAATATTTTCACTTCTTCCTGTAGCACAAAGAATAGCTTTAGAATTCTCCGGAAGGGTAGTATCAATAAAAATTTTATTTTTACTGTTACATATATTCCTAATATTTTCGTTGAATTTAGAATCATTTGTACAAATTACAATTAAATGATAATCCTCCAATAACTCATTAGTAAAAGTTTTATCTAGAAGTTTCAAATTATCATAAACACCATCTAACAACTTAAATTCATCTGTAAACTGTTCTGAGATGCAATGAACCACAAACCTACTATTTAAAAGAGTTTTAGCTTTTATTAAAGCACTTTTTCCTCCTCCTAATATTAAAACTTTAGTATTCATACCATTCAATGAAATAAATACGGAATCATTAAAACTATCCATGAGAATCCTATCCTTTATTTTAATATTTATTTAGCTACTAATTTCACTTAAAGCTTTTATAATAGTTTCATTCATATCTCTAGTTTTTATAGCTAACCTTACAAAACTATCATTAAGACCAGTATAGTTATTACAATTTCTAATTAAAATACCCTTTTCCATAAGCTGTTTTAAAAGTTCTGAGCTTGTAATTCCTTTTATCTTACAAAGAAAATAATTAGCCTTGCTTTCATACACCTTTTGTATAATCTTTATATCATTCAAAGATTTTTTCATAAATGCTCTTTCGGATATCAACCAATTTTTACTTTCATCTATAAACTTTTCATCAAATAATGCATACTTAGCAGCAACTTCTGCAAAACAATTCACTGTCCAAGGATTTTGATTACAAATAATGAAATCTAGTAATTTATTATTTCTACTTATGGCATAGCCCAAACGAACTCCTGCCATGGAGAAAAATTTTGTTATAGCTCTAACAATTACAATACAACTATAATTATGTATATAATTAATTATACTCTTATTATTATCTAATACAAACTCTATAAACGCTTCATCAATAATCACTAATTTATTATGGGCTTCACAATAATCTAATATGTTTTTAAATTTACAATGATCAATAATACAACCATTTGGATTATTAGGATTAGCCATTATTAACCCCTCAGTATTTTGTATCTGTGTAAAAATATCTTCATAATCATATTCCATAAACTCATTTAAAAAAGAATAATTGATATCCAATTTATGTTTTTTACTAAAATCTTCGTATTCTACAAAGGAAGGAACAACTATGGTTATAGAATTCAAGTAGCTTATAACTAAATCTAAAATTTCAGCTGCTCCATTTCCTACTATAATATTTTCAATACCTATGCTATTAAAATACTCTTTACCATAGGCATTTCCATTAAAATACTCATTACTTTTAAATAAATAATTTAATAGGTTATTTTTTAATTCTCTATATTTTATATCTGGATACAGAGGTACCTTTTCTAAAGCTTCTCCTATATTTCCCTTAAAATCCTTAGATATGGATATAGGATTTACATTTGAGCTAAAGTCTAAAAGTTTTCTTCCAATTAAAGTACCTTCAGTATATATATCTCCTCCATGTTTCAAAATATATATACCACCTTTCATCTTAATATGTGCAAGTATATAAAAACACTCACCTTTAACTAAAGTATAATTATAGATGTTAAACTTAATATTATTAGTAAAATTTCACTACTATACATTAGTATTATAGATTTCTTAATGTGTTGATGACTTAAAGCTTCTGTAGCATCTCCAATAGTTGGTTTTTCTACAATTTCTCCAAAGTAGGTATTAGCACCACCTAATTGAATAGATAAGGCCCCAGCAGTAGCTCCCTCAGGATAGGCACAATTAGGACTTTTATGATTCTTTCTGTCTCTAATCATAATCTTAAAGGATTCAATTATCCTTCCCTTAACTACCCATGCTGTAAGACACATTAATACTCCAGTTAGTCTAGCAGGAATAAAATTAAATATATCATCAACATTTGCTGGAAAAAAACCTATATTCTTATATTTTTCATTTAAGTACCCTACCATAGAATCCATAGTGTTAATTCCTTTATACATCATAGCAAGTGGTGCCCCTCCTATGATGGCATAAATTATAGGTGCAATTATACCATCAGAAGTATTTTCAGCTATAGTTTCTACATCACCTCGAATTATTTCATCCTTACTTAAAGAAGTTGTATCTCGACCTACAATATATGAAAGCTTAACTCTAGCTTCTTTTATATCATCCTGAACAAGAGCATTATAGACCTGAATTCCGGCTGTATGAAGACTCTTAGCAGCAAGCGTTGTCCATATTATTAAAGTATTAACTACTATAAAAACAATATTATTTATTATAGATAGCTTAAGTAATAAATATGGAATAGTGTATGTAATTATACAAACCATAAACACCATAAATAAAGAAGCCCACTTCAATTTAATATTATTAGGGAAATGTTTTCTTAGCCACTTTTCTATAGCTCCAATAAGTTTTCCTATATATATAATCGGATGTGGTAGCCAATTAGGATCACCTAAAATAAAGTCTAAAATAACTGCTAAAGATACACAAAGTATATTTAAGGATATATGAAAATTAATCATGATAACTTCTCCCACTATCTATTTAAGCCCATTATTTTATATATTTTATTCATATCTATAGAGGCTCTTACAAGGTCAGCTAGTTTATCTAATTCCTTTTCTCTTAAGTGCTCATAAGCCATAGAAACCTTCTCTTCAATTCCCTTGTCTCTTCTTAATTCATTAATAATGTGTTGTCTAAACTCAACCCCATCAAAAATACCATGAATATACGTTCCCATAACATTTCCTTTATTATTTACTACTCCATCTAAATGATTAGCTTCTTCATTATTGCTCTTATTTATGTTAATAAGGCTTTTACCTTCATCTAAAATCGTAGTTTTTCCCATGTGTATTTCATATCCATAAATACTTAAAGGTGTATCATTGTTTATTAAATCCTTTGCTATGATACCATTAACTCTAGTAGTAATCTTTTTCTCTTCAAAAACTGTTTTTATAGGTAAAATATCTAATCCTTCCATAGACTCTAGTGTAGTTTCAACTCCATAAGGATCCTCTAATATCTTCCCTAGCATTTGATATCCTCCACAAATACCTATGATTTTCCCATTAACTTCATATTCTCTAATTTTGTTATATAAGCCTGATTTTTTTAAATATTCTAAATCCCCTAAGGTATTTTTAGTTCCAGGAATTATAACTAAATCAGGAGTTTTAAATTCAGTTACAGTTTCCACATATCTTACAGAAACATCTGGTTCTATAGATAACGCATCAAAATCAGTAAAGTTTGATATATGCGGTAACCTTATAATGGCTATATCAATTTTATCTGTGATATTTTTATTAAGGTCAACAGCTCCATCTTCATCCTCTAAGTCTAATTTAAAATATGGAACAACCCCTAAGCAATCCCTATGAGTTAACTCCTCTAAACTATCTACTCCAGGTTTAAGTAAGGATATATCTCCTCTAAACTTATTTATAATAGTTCCTTTAACTCTGTCCTTTTCACTATCACTAAGGAGCATAATAGTACCTAATAAAGAAGCAAATACGCCGCCCTTATCGATATCACCTACAAGTAAAACAGGTGCATCTATTAGTTCAGCCATCCCCATGTTAACAATATCGTTGTCTCTTAAGTTTATTTCTGCTGGACTTCCTGCCCCTTCCATAACAATAATATCAAATTGATTTTCTAATTTTTCAAAAGCAGACTTTAAATCATCCTTAAATTTAACTTTTAAATTGTGGTATTCCTTTGCATTGGAGTAACCATATACTTCTCCATTAAAAATTATTTGACAATTTTTATCTGTAGTAGGTTTTAGTAGAATAGGATTCATATATACCTCAGGTTCAAGCCCTGCAGCATAAGCTTGCAAAACTTGAGCACGCCCCATCTCTTTTCCATCCAAAGTTATATATGAATTAAGAGACATATTTTGTGACTTATATGGACATACCAAATATCCATCTTGTTTAAATATTCTACATAATGCAGTAACTAGTATACTTTTTCCTACAGAAGAAGCTGTACCTTGAATCATTATTTTAGCCATTTATAATACCTTCTTTCTATTAAGTAGAGAACCCAAATCTTTGATTTGGGGTGAATCACTTACTCAGCGAACGCAGTGAGTCGAGTTTCAATTTAAATAAAATAAAAAAGCAAGGAAGAAAAGCTCCCTTGCCAAATAATTAAAATTTCCATCTTAGTAAAATAAAAAATATAAGTTTAAATCTAAGTAAGATAAACTTACCAAAATCTTTAATTTTACTTATACATATTAACTTAGTCACTAAAATAGCTCATTTCCCTCCGAAAGCTCATATTTAGGCAGGTCTCCTGGCTTATGAATCATTCTAACCTCACCTTCCCCTATTAAGAGTGGTATTTGAGGGTCGTCATCATTTACAGTAGCGGGGGCTGCTATGGATTTTAACCATATTCCCTTTTCACTTTTAAAAAGCACCTAAAATACTATTTAATTTTCACCCATAATTATAAGAGGTTTAAACACATAAGTCAATATAATGTGAATTTTACTTTGCATTCATTCTTATATTCTATAAAAAATGTAAAGACCTAGCAGTGAAAATGCTAGGTCCTTAGTTATTACAAATACTTTACTTATATAATGGAATTTTATTGCAAAGAGCTTTAACTCTTTCCTTAGCAGGTGATAAATCAGCATCTCTGTTATCAATTGCCCAATTCATTATATCAGCAATTTCAATCATTTCTTCTTTTCCAAAACCTCTAGTAGTAGTAGCAGGAGTACCTATTCTAATACCACTAGTTACAAATGGGCTTTGGGATTCAAAAGGTATTGTATTTTTATTTACAGTGATTCCAACTTCGTCTAATAGATGCTCCGCTGCTTTTCCTGTAATATCTTTATTTCTTAAATCCACAAGAATTAAATGATTATCGGTACCATCAGACACTAATTTAAATCCTTTTTCTTTTAATGCACTTGCAAGAGATTTAGCATTTTCTAAAACTTTTTGCTGATACTCTTTAAAAGATGGGTCTAGAGCTTCTTTAAAGCAGATAGCTTTAGCTGCAATAGTATGCATTAATGGACCACCCTGTATTCCAGGGAATATAGTTTTATCTACTAGTTTTGCATACTTTTCTTTACAAAGTATTGCCCCACCCCTTGGTCCTCTTAAAGTTTTATGAGTTGTTGTTGTAATAAAGTCTGCATATGGAGCTGGACTAGGATGTACACCTGCGGCAATAAGTCCAGCTATATGAGCCATATCTACCATCATATATGCACCTATCTCATCACATATTGATCTTATTTTATCAAATTCTATTATTCTTGGGTAAGCACTAGCCCCCGCAACTATCATTTTAGGCCTTTCCTCTAAAGCTACAGTTCTTAATGCATCATAATCTATAAATCCATCTTCACCTACTCCATAAGATATAAATTTATATAACTTTCCAGAAAAATTAACTGGACTTCCATGGGTTAAGTGTCCACCATCAGATAAATTCATTCCTAATACTTTATCTCCTGGTTCTAATACACTCATATAAACTGCCATGTTAGCTTGAGAACCTGAATGAGGTTGAACATTGGCATGGTCTGCTCCAAATAGTTTACACATTCTATCTCTAGCAATATTTTCAGCAACATCTACGCATTCGCAACCACCATAATATCTTTTTCCTGGATATCCTTCTGCATATTTATTTGTAAGAGTGGACCCCATAGCCTCTCTCACGGCCTCACTTGTAAAGTTTTCTGAAGCGATAAGTTCGATTTTACTTTCCTGTCTAGCAGTCTCAAGACAAATTGCTTCATAAATTTCCGTATCAATGTTTTTAACATGTTCTAAGTTCATACATACTCCTCCTGCAATTAAAATTAGTTGTTTTTGGTGGAACCATGTGAATAGCTTTTTAACAAGTTTTTTTCTTTTGCGTTAGTAAAGCTTTAGTACTTAGTTTTGCAGCACAGATAGCAACAATATAACCACCAGAACCTTTACATATTATTATAACATTTATTTTCATGTTAACATACTCAATTTTTTAATTATTCTTGAAATTTTTTAATTATATGACTTTATGTGTACAAAAACACCCTTAAATAGTTTCTATATATTTAATTTTTTAAAATACTATTTAACATAATTTAATAATTCCTTTAGCTATATTATTGAATAAATCATCTACGTTGTTATATAATCTATTTAATTAATAACTACAAGGAGGAATGATATGGAAATTCATATATTTCTAAAAGGCAAGAAAGAAGCTGAAATTTTTAAGGGAGATAGAATTGATATCCTTGATTTTGAAATGGGTGGAGTTAAGTATAAGCAAGTGAGATACTTTAGAAACGGATTTAGTAAAAGTGAATTAATTGAATCTAATATAATTGATAAAATAATTAAAAAGTAGAGGAAATACCCTCTACTTTTTAATATAGAACATTATTTAGTTCAATACTATTTCTTGAATTATAGTTCCCTCTAATGTTTTTATATAGAATACATCTCCATCTACAACTCCATAGCTATGAGGATTATTTTCCTTTGGATAAGAAATAGAACCTGGATTAATTATAGAAATGCCATCTTTTTTATTAATACCTAATATATGTGTATGACCATGTAGCATTATATCTTCTGTAGATATATTAGGCATATTATTCTCATTATATTTGTGTCCATGAGTTAAAAAAAATCTTTTGTTATTATATAAAACTACAGAATAATCTCCCATGCATGGAAAATCCAATAACATTTGATCAACTTCCGAATCACAGTTTCCACGTACTGCAATTATCTTATATCTATATTCATTTAGTATCTTTGCTACCTCTTTAGGATCATACTCTTCCGGTAATGGATTTCTTGGCCCGTGATAAAGTATATCTCCAAGAATTAATAAATAATCACCCTGTTCTCTATTAAATACTTCTATAGCTTTTTTTATGTATTTTGAAGAACCATGAATATCAGAAATAACTACTAATCTCATTTTATATCCTCCCATAATAAATTTTATACTTATTATTTACATTACTTTTATAACATTGTCAAATGTATAACAACATGTGATTGACGGTATTTTACCAAAGTTCTATAATTTATTATATAACATATATACAGATTAAGGAGGTGTTTTATTTTGATTGTTAAAGTTTGTGTTGGAAGTGCTTGTTATGTAAGAGGTTCTCACAATGTTATAAACCGAATTAAGAGCTTAATAGAATTAAATAATTTAACAGATAAAATAGAATTAAAAGCTTCATTTTGTCTTGGTCATTGTACTGATTCGGTATGTGTTACTGTCGATGATAACATTTATACTGTAAATGAAGATGAAGTAGATAAATTCTTTGAAGAATATATAGTTAAGAAGGTGAATCTATGCAAGTAATGAATTTTTCCTCCGCTAACTGTAAAAATTGCTACAAATGTGTACGTACTTGTACAGTTAAAGCTATAGAAGTCTTAAATGATCAAGCTAAAATCCAAGAAGATAGATGTATTTTTTGTGGTCATTGTTTAGTCGTATGTCCTCAAAACGCTCGTCATGTGCTTTCAGATATTGATGATGTCAAAGCAGCATTAAATAGCAATAAAACAGTTGTTGCTCAATTAGCACCTGCTTTTAGAGGAGTATTCTCTCATCCTTCTAAATTGATAACTGCTCTAAGAAGATTAGGTTTTTCTTATATTGAAGAGGTTTCCATAGGTGCAGAACTAGTAACTCAAGAATATGAATGTAGGATTGATTGTAGTTCAAGTAGTGAATTTATCACAAGTTGCTGTCCTTCCATAGTAATGTTAATAGAAAAATATTATCCTGAATTAATTCCATTAGTTTTACCAGTATCCTCTCCTATGGTCGCCCATGGAAAAAGCATAAAAAATAGATATGAGGAATCTTATACTGTTTTTATAGGTCCATGTGTATCTAAAAAATATGAAGCTTTATCTGAATCTAATTTAGGATTTGTTGATTCTGTGTTAACCTTTGACGAAATCATCGACTATATAAAAGAAAATGGTATTGAATATTCTGAACTAGAAGATGGAGAAGTAGATTTTAGCGGTACTACAAGAGGTGATCGCTATCCTGTAGTTGGTGGAATATTAAATGCCATAAGACCTACTATTGATAAAAAAGATTTAAATGTAATTAGGGTTCATGGTCTGGAAAATTGTAAAGTTATTTTAGAGGAACTTAAAAATAACACTTTAAAGAATGTGTGTATAGAATTAAGTGCCTGTAATGAAAGTTGTCTTGGCGGTCCAGGCACATTATCTGATAATGAATCTGTATACACTAGACTACAAAGAATTCAAGATTACTTAAAAACAAAAAATAATAATTCAAAAGTTATTAATATAAATAAGGATAATCTTAATCTTACAAGAAACTTTGAAAATAAAAAAATCCATATGCTAACACCTAAAGACGATGAAATTAAAGTTCTTCTTAAACAAATGGGAAAATACACTAAAGAAGATGAATTAAACTGTGGCGCTTGTGGATACAACACTTGTGTTGAAAAGGCAATTGCTGTTTACAATGGAATGTCTGAGGTTGAGATGTGTGTACCTTATATGAGATCATTAGCAGAAAATATGAATAGTGAAATATTTAAAAATTCACCTAATGCTTTAATTATAATTGATGATAACTTATTGATTAAGGACATTAATCCCTCTGGAAGAAGAATGTTTTTAAATTGTGAAAAAGAAAGTATAATAGGAGTTCCTATAACAGAAATTATACACGACTTAGACTTTAAAAAAGTAGCCGACACAAAAAAGAATATTTTAGGTAAAAAAGTATTCTACAGTAAGTTAGATTTTCATGGGTATAAAAGTGTAATTTATATTAAAAATCACTCATCTTTATTGATAACATTTACAGACATAACTGAGGAAGAAAATAGGAAATTAGAATTGACTGAATTGAAGCGTAAATCTATTGATGTTACCCAAACAATTATAAACAAGCAAATGATGGTTGCTCAAGAAATTGCTAGCTTACTTGGTGAAACTACTGCAGAAACTAAAGTTGCTATCCTAGAGTTAAAAAAAGTATTAGAAGAGGAAGACTAATATGAGAAAATATTACTTAGATGTAGCTAATATGAGTATGAATAAACACGGTGAAGAACTTTGTGGTGACAACGTTGAAATTGCTAATACAGAAGATGGAATTATCGTAGTGATGTCAGATGGTCTTGGCAGTGGTGTTAAAGCTAATATACTAGGAACTTTAACATCTAAGATTGCAGTTACTATGTTAAAAGAAGGAGCTACTATAGATGAGACTATAGATACTATAATTAATACATTGCCTGAATGTCAAGTTAGAAAGTTAGCCTACTCCACTTTTACAATTGTGAAAATTAAAAACAGTGGCGAGGTATATATGGTAGAGTACGATAATCCACCTGTTTTTCTTTTTAGAAATAATCGTAGTTGTGACATCAAGAAGAATCGACGTATAGTGAATGGTAAAGTTATTTTTGAAAGTAGATTTTATATGAATGAATCTGATGCTCTAGTTATTATAAGTGACGGAGTTGTACATGCTGGTGTAGGTGGACTCTTAAATTTAGGTTGGGAATGGCCTCATATAAATAGATATCTAACTAATGTACTCCATAAAGAGGTGATTGCTCAAAACATATGTAGACAACTATTAGAGGTTTGTAAAGACTTATATGATAATAAACCTGGGGATGATACAACAGTAGTAACTATTAAGATAAGAAAGGAACAAAACATCTCTCTCTTTACAGGGCCACCTAAAAATAAGGATGACGATGATATTCTTATAAATCTTGTGAAAAATGCTACAGGTAAAAAAATTGTATGTGGTGGCACTACTGCTAATATAATATCTAATACATTACACACCCCGATAGAGATAGACTTAAAGCATTATACTTCGGAAGTCCCGCCTATGGGATTTATGAAAGGGATAGACTTGGTTACAGAAGGTATACTAACTTTAAATAAAGTAAAAGAATTATTAAAAAATTATCTAAATTCCATTAAAAAGAATGCTATACCCTGTGCTATAAATGGCTCTGATGGAGCCTCTAGAATTACTAATATGTTAATTAATGAAGGTACATCCATAGATATATATATAGGGCAAGCAGTTAATCCAGCTCATCAAAATCCATCTTTTCCAGATGAATTTAATTTAAAAATTAAAATTGTTAAAGACATAGCCAGATTACTAACTGCATTAGGTAAAAAAGTCAATGTAAATTATCTTTAATTTCAAAAAGATATTAGATTTTTTCTAATATCTTTTTAAATTCTTTTTATTATAATTGTAATACACCACATATAGTACTATTCCAATGACTATGCAAAGAATTCCAATAGTACCAGTACATAATGCAAAAAACTCTTCAGGTAATATGTTTATAATAGGATCTGTGTTGGGATCAAAAATCCATTTATCATTATTAAAAAAAATTTTATGGAATATTGTAAAGAAAAAATTAAAGTTAATACTTACAACTATTGAGAATATAACTGGAGTAATAATTGATATAATGGAAATATATTTTATATAAATATAGCTCTTATAACTGCTAGTATACAGTACAGACAATATTGCTAACGTAATTATTAAACTTAATATAGTAATCTTAGCTAGTTTAAATAATTCCTTTACTTCTTTAAAATGAAAAGCACCAGCCTCTGATGATTCTAAAGATGGTAGTTCAAATTTGTCGTTGTTATTATATAACAAATAGTCTATTACATAAGAATAATTTTTTTTCATCTCCGCAATAGATAAGCTTGTTCTCTCTTCCATATTAAATTTATTAATACTGTAAGTATAAATAGTTTTAATGCTTGTTACTATTAAAGTAGAAATAAGAATAATTAAAACAAAACCTGTAATAGAAATAAGGACATTTAGAATAAACTTTTTCATAGTATTACCTCACCTTTTATTTGTTAGAAATTAGTAATCTATACAATACAATTTTATTATCCTATTTTATCATTGTCAAAAAAATTTTCATATAGTATAATTTTCATGTTACAATATATGAGTTATAATGTGCCCACTTGTAGTGGGTTTTAAATTTGATTAAATAAAATTTAGTAGTTTCATAGATTTGGGGGTAAAGATGATTCATTTAATTGGAATAAAGAAAGAACTTGACTTAATTTTAAGAGCTAAACTAGCAATATCCCAAGATAATATAGATGGAATATTACTAAAAATGAAAGAAACTCTATGCGAAGAAGTTGTTATAATTAATACCTGTAATAGAACAGAAATATACTTAAAATCTTCCCTATCTCAAAATATCATAATACAAGAAGTATTCAATACACTTAATTGGGATGAAGAGTTTATTAAATATATATTTTACTCTAATGATAGCAAGGCTATAACTCACTTACTGGAAGTTAGTTGTGGGTTTCATTCAAAAATTTTAGGTGAAGATCAAATCTTAGGTCAAGTAAAGGATGCCTACTTAAAAAGTAAAGAGTTAAAAGTTATAAAAGCTTCTTTTGATAAGCTATTTACAATGGCTATTAGTTGTGGTAAAGAGTTTAAAACCGAAAGTAAACTATATAAGACACCTGTGTCCTATTCATCTATTGCTGCTAAAAAAGCTATAGACCAAGGTTGTAAAAATATATTAATATTAGGTTTTGGTAAAATGGCTCAATTAACTTTAAATTATCTTATAGGAAAACAAGATATCTTAGATAAAATATATATTGTAGTAAGAAATACAGATAAGGTTATTAATCATAGTACTATAATAAAAAATATAAAATTAATGGAAAATAAAAAGATTGAAATTATACCCATTGATAATATGGTAGATACTTATAAATATATAGATGCTTTAATATGCTGTACTTCTTCCCCTACTCCAATTGTACTAAAGAAAGATCTCCCTTCACAACCAATTTTAATTTTTGATCTTTCCTTACCAATTAATGTTGAAGATTCTTGTAGTGAATTAAAAAATATATGTTTATTTAATTTAGATAATCTTCAAAATGTAGATAAAGAAAATAAGATTCAGCGAAGAAATATTATGAATTCAAATAAATATATAATAAAGAAATACTATGGTGAATATAATAATTTTTTAAAGTTAATGTCCTTAAGTGGTATAATTAAAGATGTAAAAGAAGAAGGTAAATTACTTGTGGAAAATAATCTTAAAACTTTTAAAAATAAAAAGTACACTAAAGATAATGACAAGCTTGTAGCTACCCTTTTAAAAAGTAGTGCTAACACATATATAAATCGTGCCATTGAAGTTTTAAAAGAAGAAACTTTAAAAGGAAATAATAAGGACGCCTATGAGTTAATTGAACGTATTTTTCTAAATAAATTTAATTAGGAGGAAGAGCTTAATGAACAATAAAACTATATTTGAAGAAAGCAAAAAGTATATTCCCGGAGGAGTTAATAGTCCAGTAAGAGCACTTAAGGATATGGGTATCACCCCTCCTATTATAAAATCTGGTATGGGTTCTAAAATATATGACGAAGAAAATAAAGAATACATAGATTTTGTTGGAGCTTGGGGACCTATGATTTTAGGGCATTGTAACTCCAGAGTTGTTGATGCTATAAAAAATACTTCAGAAACTGCTATAGCCTTTGGTGCACCAACAAAATTAGAATTAGACTTAGCAAAACTTTTATGTGAAACTGCCTCAATTGATATGATTAGAATGGTTAACTCTGGCACTGAAGCTACTATGAGTGCAATTAAATTAGCCAGAGGCTATACTAAGAGAAATAAAATTGTTAAATTTGCTGGTTGTTATCACGGCCATTATGATGGATTTTTAGTAAGTGCAGGTTCTGGTGTTATGACTTGTGGAATACCTGGCAGCGCTGGTATACCTAAAGAACACATAGAGCATACAATTGTTGCTAATTATAACGATATAGATAATTTAAAAGAAATATTTACTGCTTATAGTAATGATATAGCCTGTGTTATTATTGAACCTATTGCTGGAAACATGGGAGTTGTTAAACCTTCTATGGAGTTCATGGAGAACTTAGATAAACTTTGTAAAGATAATGGTACTTTATTAATATTTGATGAAGTAATGTGTGGTTTCAGAATTGCATATAAAGGCGCAAGAGAGCTATTCCCAAATGTTAAACCTGATCTTATTACCTATGGTAAAATTATTGGAGGCGGCTTACCTTGTGGGGCTTATGGCGGAAGACGTGAAATCATGGAACTACTTGCTCCATTAGGCCCTGTGTATCAGGCAGGAACCATGTCAGGTAATCCTCTTGTTATGGCTGCTGGAATAGCAACAGTTAAAGAATTACATGAAAAACAAGATATATATACCCATATAGAAACCATAGGAACAAGATTAGAAAATGGTATTAAAGAAATTTCAAAAGAAAAAAATATAAATGTAGTAATTAATAGAGTTTGTGGTATGATGACTGTATTTTTTACAGACTTAAATGAAATTAATAATTACGAAGATGCTAAAAGTTGTAATACAAACATATTTAGAAAATATTTTATGCATATGTTAGACAAAGGAATTAATTTACCACCGTCACAATTTGAAGCAATGTTCCTATCAATTTCTCATAGCGAAGATGATATAAATAAATTTCTTACAGCCTATAAATCATTTAATATATAAGTGTATAATTATAACATTTATAATAACTTGGGGTACAAAGTTTTTTTGTACTCTTTTTTTATTACAATAAAATGAATATAATAATTTATCAAGTTTCATAAACTAATTATAATAGCTGTTTATATCAATTATTTTTCATAAAAATGCATAATATTAAATACGGCTTTTTAATTCATAAATTTTCTGAATAGTATTGCAATTATAATTATACTGATATATAATTTATTTAATTACTTAAATTGGAATTTAATATAGGAGTGTGTTGTTAATGAAAGAAAAAAAACAAAAATCTAGTAAGATAGCTTCCCCCCCTAGAAAGCCAAAAGTTTGGCAAGCTCTTATACCTATTTTAGTTCTCATTATTTCTCTATCTATTGCAATTATATTCTATGAATCAAGTCCACATATTCCTTTAATAATTGCAGCTGCAGCTGCAACTATTACAGCTTTATGTATTGGATTTAAATGGGAAGATCTCGAAAAAGGATTTATCGATACTATTCAAATGTCAATGCAAGCAATTATAATACTTATGATAATTGGAGTTTTAATTGGTGCTTGGATATTAAGTGGTACTGTACCAACAATGATTTATTACGGACTTAAAATTTTATCTCCTGGTATATTCTTAGTTGCTACATGTATAATCTGCGCTATAGTTTCATTAGCTACTGGAAGTTCGTGGACAACTGCTGGTACTGTAGGTATTGCACTTATAGGCGTAGGTATTGGTTTAGGAATCCCTACTCCAATGATAGCTGGTGCTATAATATCTGGTGCATATTTTGGAGATAAAATGTCACCGCTTTCTGATACAACTAACTTAGCTCCTGCTATGGCTGGTTCTACTTTATTTGATCACATTAAGCATATGTTTTATACTACAACGCCAAGTTTAATAATATCTCTTATACTATTCGCTATACTTGGGATGAAATATGCAGGCCAAGAATTGGATGTATCAAAGTTGAATATAATATTTGATGGACTAAAAGCCTCCGGTGTAATTAACCCAATTCTATTGCTACCTCCAATAATAGTAATAATACTTGTTATAAAAAAAATGCCTGCAATTCCAGGACTACTAATAGGTGTTGCTACGGGAGTTCTTTTAGCTATTTTAGTACAAGGTTCTAATTATGGTGATATAGTTAACATTTTAAATGATGGATATGTAAGTGAAACTGGAGTTGAAATTGTAGATGAACTATTAACTCGAGGCGGCCTTCAAGGTATGATGTATACCGTTTCTTTAATTATATGTGCGATGACCTTTGGTGGTATAATGGAGAAAGCTGGATTCTTAAATGTACTTGCTGAAAAATTACTTAGACTTGCCGTTAATACAGGTTCTCTTGTACTAATTACTATAATTTCTTGCATTGTTGTTAATATACTTGCTGGAGATCAATATTTATCTATAGTTATTCCAGGTAGAATGTATAAAGATGAGTATGCTAAACGTGGCTTAGCACCTAAGAATTTATCTAGAGCTCTAGAAGATTCTGGAACATTAACATCACCATTTATTCCATGGAACACCTGTGGAGCATTTATGTCTACTACTCTTGGTGTTTCTTGTTTCTTATATGCACCATTCTGCTTCTTGAACTATATAAATCCTATAATATCAATAGTTTATGGATACACAGGATTCTCAATGGAAAAACTAGAAGACCCAGAAAAACTAGACAAACCAGTTATCAAATCCTAGTATGCTTTGAAAAGATCATATATTAAATGGCCTTTTTATCCTTTTATAATATTTTCTAATATGAATAATGTCAATACCACTTAGGCAATAATATAATGAATATTATTGCAAGGAGTTGATTTTCTTGGATAAAAAATATATAGTTAATAGTTTAAATGAATTATTACAGGGCATATATATTGATATAAACCTTTTTGAAGATTATATAAAGCACTCTAAAAATGAAGATGTTATTTCTCAAATATCTAAAGTTCGAAATGACTACCAAAAACATGCATATAGAATATGTAATATAATAACTGATTTAGGTGGTAATCCTATAGAAATTGATAATTGTGTTGATATAAATTCATATATTAATATTGATGCTACAGTTATTGACAAAGAGCTTTTAAAAAAAACTTGTGAAGCTGCAAATAATGTATTAAATTTAGGTTGTAAATTAATATCAGATCCTAATTTTATTAATCGTGAAAGCTATACTACTATAAATTTAATGAATAAAGATTATCAAAAACATATTAATCATATTGAAAGATATGAATTATATAGTGGTAGTTTTCAATAAAAATTGTAAAATAATTTCAATACATTATAATTCCTAAAAACATTAAAATGCCCTATTAGTATTAATTCAATAAAATACTAATAGGGCATTTTAATATATATTATCTTTTTTTATTAATCTTTTTACCAATGATGTATCCTATTAAAAGTCCAGTTCCTAATGCAAGAGCAGACTTTACTTTTTCAAATTTAATTTCAGCATCTGAAATAGGTTTCACATTGTTAATTATAACTGTATCCTGTTCTATAATATCTTCATTTGGATATATAAAAGCTCCTACTAAGCACAAATGATTAAATCTTTCTTCTGAAAAGTTATTCGATAAATCTTGAAGAGTTTTCAAAAAATATTCTTTAGTCCACTTATTATCCTCTTCTAGTTTTGCTCCATCATGAATTTCAAATAATCCCTTAATGTTTTCTTTAGCATAATTTAATGCATTTATAATTTTTTCTGAATTTTCTGGTTCAACTCTTATGTATTCAATTAATGCTTTTCTTACTTCCTCAATACTATTGGATTTAACTGCTTCTTCTATTAAATTTAAACTTATTTCCATAACTAATCTCCTTCTCATCTTGGTTATTATTGAAATCTTCCGACATTTTTAAATTATATCATTTAAAATAGTTTACTATACTATAATTCTATTGTTAGTATATACTAATTATATAGTTTTTTACATAAAAGTTCAACGTATAAATAGTAATTATTAGTATATATAATATAATCATTATAATAATTATCAAATTTAACTCATTTAGTATAATATAATATTAAGTAGAATTATATTTAAGTTAATTTTACTTACCGAAGGGGTGTTATAACGCTTGAATAGTTATGGATTAGTATTAGGTGGTGGTGGTTCTAGGGGTGCTTATGAAGTTGGAGTGTGGAAAGCTTTAATAGAATTAAATATAGATATATCTTCGGTAGTTGGAACTTCTATTGGAGCTATTAATAGCGCTTTTATATGTAGCAATAATTATAATGACTTAGAAGAGTTATGGCTATCAATAGATTTTTCAACTTGCTTCAATATTGATGATAATTTTTCTATAGATGAAAATCTATCATTTAAAAATCTTCCTAAATTCATGAAAAATATTATATCTAATAGAGGGTTAGATCATACACCTTTAAAAAGATTACTACAACGCTATTTAAATGAAGATATAATAAGGAATTCACCTATAGATTTTGGTATTGTTACCCTTACTATGTATCCCCTAAAACCTATAGAAATATTTAAGACTGATATTCCTTACGGAAAAATTATTGACTATATAATGGCAAGTTGCTCTCTGCCTGGCCTAAAGCATATGGTTATTGATGGTGTCAGTTTTGTTGATGGAGGTATGTATAATAATATTCCAACCAGCATGCTTTTAAATAGCCCTTGTTCTGCTATAATCCAAGTGGATATAGATGGACCTGGATTCAGTCAAAAAATTAATAATATAAATGATATACCTATAATAGAAATAAAATGTAGTGAAAATCTTGGTCCAATTATTAGTTTTGATAGTGAAAGAATTAAAAGAAATATAAGTATAGGATATTTAGATACATTAAAAACCTTTAAGCAATTAACAGGACAAAACTATTATTTTTTCAAAGATGAGTTCCCTAAGGGATTATTAGTAAATATTAATGCCATTGAGTTTAAACTTATAACTGATTCCTTAAATTTTAATAATTCCCTATACAATCATTTAAAACTATTAAGAACTATAAAAAAAATTGATAACTTTTCAGGCATAATAACAAAAAGCCGTGTTAATATTATCATGGCTATGGAAATCACTGCAGAAATTTTAGAAATTGAAAGAAATATTGTATATAGATATGATGAACTTTTAAATAAAATTTTACAAAAAGTAAATGTATATAAAAAAAATATAAATTGTAAGGAACTTTCACTAAAAGATTATTTAATTTTTAAAAATTGCAATCTTCTAGATACATCTAAATCCACAATAGCCTTTAGAAACACTTTAGCAATTACATTTCCTAAAGAGTTTATTGCTCATATGTTTTTGTGTTTAATTAATTATAGAATCAATTTATAGCATTACATGTTCTTAAATTATTAAAAACTTTACTCTCTTTTAGTCTAAAAACTATGTTATAATTAAAGTATAGCTTTTTAGTATACTTATTGAATATTGATTTATTGGAGGATGATAAAATATGAACATTGCCTTTTTTCTAACTCCTAAAAGCGAAGTAATTTTTGAAAAGGTTAGTTCTACTATGCGAAGAGCAATGGAGAGAATGGAATATCATAGATATACTTCTATACCTTTAGTGGATGATAAAGGAAAATATGTAGGTACTTTAACAGAAGGTGATCTTCTTTGGAAATTAAAAAATTCTTCCGAATTAAGCTTAAAGGATACAGAAAATGTTTTAATAAAGGATATACCAAGACATTTTAAAGATAAACCCGTATCAATTAATTCTGATATTGAAAGTTTAATACTTGTTGCTAAATCACAAAATTTCGTTCCAGTAGTTGATGACTCAAATATATTCATTGGAATTATAAAAAGAGGAGATATAATATCATATTGTTATAAGAAATTATTTGAGGTAGATAATAGTGATGAGTTTAGCGAATTTAAAACTATGTCAAAAATAAGTTAATAATTATCACTTAAGTTTAAAAACCCTTTAATGCTAAAAACATTAAAGGGTTTTAATATATTTTAATTCTGTATTTTAGTATTTTTAAGTTAAACTTTTATTTATTCTTCCATCTTCATAGCTCTCATAGCATTTAATACAGCTATTATTGTAACTCCTACATCTGCAAATACCGCCATCCACATATTGGTAATCCCTAGAGCTGTTAATACTAAGACTATAGCTTTTATCAATAAGGAAAATGCAATATTTTGAACTACAATTTTTTGTGTCTTCCTAGCTATTTTTATAGATGTAGATATTTTTTCAGGATCGTCAGTCATAATAACAACATCAGAAGCTTCTATAGCTGCATCTGAGCCTATTCCCCCCATTGCTATCCCTATATCTGCTCTAGCTAATACGGGAGCATCATTTATTCCATCTCCAACAAATATTAATCTTCCCTTCTTAGAAAGGCCATTATATATTTTTTCTACTTCACTTACTTTTTCATGTGGCATTAATTCGGCCCTAACCTCATCAATAGAAATAACCTTTGCAACATATTCAGCAATTGTTTTATTATCTCCAGTAAGCATAACAGTTTTCTTAATCCCTAGTTCTTTTAACTTTGCAATAGCCATAGGTGAAGTATTTTTTATTCTATCAGAAATCACTAAACTTCCTACAAAATTATTATTTACTGCAACATATATAATAGTACCCACTTCATTTGATTTTACATACCTAATTTCAAGTTCTTCCATCAGTTTATAATTTCCTGCATATATATATCTATCACCAAAGTATATTTTTACACCTTTACCTGGAATCTCTTCATAACTCTTTATTCTACTTTTATCAATAATAGCCTTCGTACTAATTTTTTTATAGGATTCTACAATAGATTTTGCAATAGGATGATTAGAATATATTTCAGCATATGCCGCATATTCCATTAACATGTCCTCAGTAATGAATCCATAAGGAGTAATTTTTGTAACTTCAAAGCTTCCTTCTGTTAATGTACCTGTTTTATCAAAAATTACCACTTCTGCTTTGCTCAATGCTTCAAGATAGTTTCCTCCTTTGACAAGCACCCCACTTCTAGATGCTCCTCCAATCCCACCAAAGAAGCTTAAAGGTATTGATATCACAAGGGCACAAGGACAAGATACAACTAAAAATGATAGTCCTCTATATAACCAGGTATATAAATCTTCACCCATAGCTAACGGTGGTAAGAAAGCTAGTAGAATAGCTAATATAACCACAATAGGAGTATAGTATCTAGCAAACTTTGTTATAAACTTTTCTGTTGGTGCTTTTTTATTTGAAGCATTTTCTACTAATTCAAGAATCTTTGATACTGTAGATTCACTAAATTCCTTAGTTATTTTAACTTCAATAAGAGAAGTTTTATTTATTGATCCAGCTAAAACTTCAGCTCTTTCCTTAACTACTCTTGGAACAGATTCTCCTGTTAAAGCAGAAGTATCTATTTGAGAATCTCCCCTTACTACAACTCCATCTAAAGGAATTTTTTCACCTGGCTTAACAACTATTATATCACCAATACCTACCTCTTCTGGAGAGACAGAAGATATATCCCCGTTACTTAATTTTAAATTTGCATGGTCTGGACGAATATCCATTAACTCTGATATAGAATTTCTAGATTTATTAACTGCCAATTCTTGAAAAAACTCTCCTACTTGATAAAATAGCATTACTCCAATAGCTTCTGGATATTCACCAATTAAAAATGCACCAATTGTAGCTATACTCATTAAGAAGTTCTCATCAAAAACTTGACCTTTTATTATATTTTTGCCGGCAATAAGCAGAATATCTCCACCAATTACTAGATAAGAAGCTATAAATAAACATAAACTTATCCTATCCTTAGTTAATACTCCAGCAACTGCCAAAGAAATTCCTATAATAAATTTTATTATTTGTTTCTTTTTAAACCCTTCTCCATGATCATGGCTATGGTTATGAACATGATCATCACTATGAGAATCCTTGTAGGTAACCTTTTCTTCCTTAACTTTATTATCATTTGAATTAGAATTAATACTTTTTATATTTCCCTGAACCTTAACATTTTTTTTATTTATAATATTTTTTTCAATTTCTTTAACTCTAACTCCATGTTCAATTCTAGTAGATATGCTTTCCACATCATCAAATATTATTTCTCTATTAGTGTTCTCATCAACCTCTAAAATAGCTTTTGATGTCACAGAGTTGACTATAGCACTTTGTACGTAAGATAATTGATTTAGTTCACGTTCGATTTTCAAAGCACAATTTGCGCAATGCAATCCTTGAATTTCATAAAGCCTTTTTGTTTGTCCCATTATTTTACTCCCCCTATAACTAGTTTATTCATTAACGTGGCTAAGTCCTTTATAGAAAATATCTTTAACATGATCATCATCTAAAGAATAATATACAACTTTTCCATCTTTTCTTGATTTTACAATCCTAGCTAGCTTTAGTACTCTTAATTGATGAGATATTGCAGATTGTGTCATATTAGTTAAAGCTGCTATGTCGCAAACACAAGCTTCTGTATTTAACAAAATATTTAATATTTTAACCCTAGTAGGATCTGCCATGGACTTAAATAAATTTGACAGTTCCTCTACTGTAGTATCATTTAAAGTTTTATCTTTTAATTTCTCAGTAATTTCATCATGTATGCAAACTTGCATACAAACCTCTTCTTTATACATATATTACATACCCCTTTCATGTGAACACTTGTTCATACGTTTATACTATGCTCATTTCTTTTTTTTGTCAATACTTTTCAAACAATATATTTAATTAAATATTTCATATAATTTATAATATAAGCATTAATTATAAATTTACACCTAAAAATAAAATGACTATCTATTAAGGCAGTCATTTTATTTATTCATTGATTTTAAATTTATTCATTAAAATAAGTATCTATCATCTTTTCTGCAATTCTTTTATTTAAGGACGCTGAATTTAAAAGTGTTAATATAATCAATAATATTTTTTTATAATCCTCATAATTTTTAGTAGTTTCTTTTTCACATAAATTAGTTGTATCATTGACAATTGAAGTTAAGAATTCTTTTTCTTTATCAATTTGATTTTTCTTTAATGAAAGATATTCATTATATATATTACTTAAATCAAAATTTGATTTTTCTTCTGATAATATTTTTACCATAGGGGTAAATAATTTTTTTATATCAGCTATAGACAAAGTTTGCTTTAAATCATAAATTAAAATCATTAAAAGAATATGATCTTTAGAATATTTTTTATTTTTATTTTGAAAAAGCAATTTGTCTTTAGAGTAGTTATTTATCATAGTTTTGGTTAAAATCTTGTCCGTAGGGTTTCTTTTTATATGCTCTAAGTTATTTTCAAATAATTGAATTACTTGATCCATATATAAATCAATATCTGGTATTTTATTAATATTAATCCTATCATCTAAGTTCATATTAATTAAAAGCTCTTCTAAATTTTCTATATTAAAGTTCACATAATCACCTCTTATGTATATTTTCTTTTATTATAATATTATTATTAATAGTAGTAAATAATATTAGATATAAATATACATATTAAAATTATTTTATAGAAACTTAAACTTAATTAATAATTATAATTAACACATTTTTAATAATTATTATATATATTTATATAATCAATGTGATATAATATACATATAATAATACATAGTATTGATAACTATATGTTACAATAAATCTTAGGAGGTATATTATGACTAATTCAAAATTTAGAGAGCCCTTTAGTGGATTTTCCCATATGGTGGGAGCTATAATTTCTTTACTTGGTTTATGTTTCTTATTATTTGCTCAACTTCATAGTAACAATTACAACATATACACTTTAATATCAACTGTTATATTTGGAATAAGTTTAATTCTACTGTATACAGCTAGCAGTGTATATCACCTTACCGTAGCTAAAGATTCCATGATTAATATCCTTAGAAAGATTGATCATGCTATGATATTTGTATTAATTGCTGGAACTTATACACCTATATGCTTAGTTCTATTAGAGACACCAATTAGGTACTATATGCTTGCTATAATATGGACTGTAGCTATAATTGGAATTCTTTTTAAATTGTATTGGATTAATTGTCCTTCCTGGTTATCTTCCTCTATTTATATTGCTATGGGATGGATGGCTATATTCATTTTTAATCCACTTTCAAAAGTTGTATCTAGTAGAGGTCTTTCAATACTAGTGATAGGCGGAGTATTATACACCATCGGTGGAATTATATATTGCTTAGAAAGAAAAGGTAAACACAGAACTTTTGGTGCTCATGAAATATTTCATATTTTTGTTCTACTTGGAAGTTTTACTCATTATTACTTCATTTATAGGTATGTATTTAATCTATAACATTTAATTAATAAAATTTTCGAAAATAAAAACTACTGATTAATTGATAAATTAATCAGTAGTTTTTACTATTTTTACTCTTTTATATCTATTTTTTCAGGAACTTTCATAATAAAATTTTCTATATCTTCATCATCCTCATGCTCCGATTTACCCTTAGCAAATTTAGAATCTGAGGGTGGAGATATAATGTAATTAATTATTATCGATATTACAATTCCAACAATAGTATCAACGGTTCTTTGAAAAGCGTATAGAACTATATTTTCACTAGTCATAGTAATCATAATTACACAAAATACAACACAAGCCATAGATATAGAGTCTTGCCATTTTAATATATTAAGTAATGTAATCAAAAGCACCATTCCTAAAAAGAGCAGAAATATGTTACCTGGATCTATTAGAACAGTTATAATGCCTATTATTCCTCCCATTATAGTACCAAGCACCCTTGCAATTCCAGCATTAATTCCCTTCTTCACTGTGGTTTCCATAGAAATCAAGGCACCTGTAACCACAAAAAATGGTGATTGAAGATGAAACAATTCAGCTACAATTACACTTATTACTGCGGCTAGAGCAGTTTTTATATTTCTCATACCGATATATTTCTTAAATTTATATATAGAGTTTAAGTTCTTCAAGATTACAATCTCCTTAATTAATGTTGTTCATTTTTTAATTATATAAAAAGTATTATTAATATTATATAACTTGTAATATTGTGTTGTAATTAATTAAAAGAAAGTTCAATAAATTTAAATAAATCATAGGAAAATAATCCTTTACTTGTAAGCTTCACCTTTGGAATAACAGGTAGACTCATAAAAGATAAGGTTATAAACGCATCCATATCAGGTTTTAATCCATAGTTCTTTACTAATCTATTTAAATTTTTCAACTTATTATATACATAATCTATAGGTGAATTAGTCATCAATCCTCCTATTTCTAAGGGTAGACTATCAATTAGTACACCTTCACTGACTATAGTAATTCCTCCACCTATGTCAATTAGCTTATTTACCGCCTTACACATATCCTTATCATTATCTCCTATAACTATAATATTATGAGAATCATGTGCTATACTTTGAGCTATAGCACAGTTTTTAATACCTAATCCCGATAAATATCCTAAGGAATAATGATTTGTATTTTTATGTCTTTCGAAAACTCCTATTTTTAAAACATCTTCATATTCACTCATATCTAAATATCCATCTATAGTTTTACTAGATTTCACTAACAACTTAGTTTCAAGAGATCCTGGAGTTACACCAATTACATTTACTTTGTTTCCATTAGATAGTATTCTAAAGTCCTCCTCTTTCAGCTTTTCTATTTTCATAGTGTTTTCACTTTTAACAATGTAAGATAATTTATTATAGTCATCTATTTCTCGACCTGACTTAATTACTTTATAAATATCTACCTCATTTAAATCATTTAAAATAACCAGATCAGCCTTATATCCTGGTGCTATAGCTCCTTTATCTTTTATGCCATAACATGTGTACCCATTATAACTCCCCATTATATATGCTTTTATAGGATCAATACCACTTTGTATACTGAGTTTAATAGCATTATTTATAGATCCCTCTTCCACCAAATCCTCTAGATGTCTATCATCAGTACAAAATAAAAACCTTCGAAAATTCTTATTATTAACTGCAGAAATCAAATCCTTTAAATTTTTAGCAGCAGAACCTTCCCTTATAAGAATATACATACCTAATTTTACTTTTTCTAAAGCTTCTTCTTTTGAAGAACATTCGTGGTCAGTTCTTACACCTGATAAAATGTATTGATTAAGATGTTTATAAGAAATTTGAGGTGCATGCCCATCTATAATTTTATCTCTAAATACATTCAACTTATTCATCATGGACGGTGCTTGCTCTATTACAGAAGGTATATCCATTACCTCACCAAGCCCTATTACTTCTGGTTTATCAATAAACTTAGATAAATCTTCTGCACTTAAAATAGCACCGTTCTCTTCGAAGGATACTGCTGGTACACAGGAAGGCATCATAAAATATATATCCAAAGGGCTTCTTTGTGCACTATCTAGCATGAAAGATATTCCATCAATTCCAAGTACATTGGCAATTTCGTGCGGATCAGCTACTACTGTAGTAACCCCATTGGCTAAAGCTACATTTCCATAAGATTCTGGAGTTGTCATGGAAGATTCCACATGAATGTGTCCATCCATAAACCCTGGACATATAACTTTAGAACTACAATCAATTTCCTTAAGCCCTTCATATGAACCTATTCCTATAATTGTGTCATCAATAATTCCTATATCTCCCTCTTCTATTTCTTCAGTAAATACATTAATAAATTTACTATTTTTAAGTACTAAATCACACTTATCATTCCCTATAGTAGCGCCTTTTCCTTTTATTAATATTTCCATAATACCCCCTAAATTTTTAGAATTATATGTATTTTGTATGTTATTATGAATTTATGTGGTATCATGTTTAATATATTAATTCATTCTATACAATTTAACTATTATTTCCCACATTCTAAATTTGTGAATACCAAATACAATATATATAAAATTATCTCATAGAAAAATACAAATTTATATTCTTCTATGAGATAGTTTTTAATTACTCTGGTCTAATATACTTATTCCATTGAGTATATATATGAAATAAACTAACTACATCCTGCATATTATACAAAAGAATTTTCTCTTTCTTTTCCATAGGCATTCTTGAAAAATACATATCATCTTTCATTATCTTACCAAAGGTTTTAGCTAATGTTGAGCCACTTATGACTTCACTTTCCCTAACAATGTCACATTCACTCTCTAGTGCTTTAAGTCCTATTGACTTCTGTTTAACTTGTTCATATTTTTTTTGCAAATCTATACTTTTAAAATATTCTTCTACAGTATAATTTAACTTATATTTTTTAAACAGATAATCAATTACTAGATAATCATTATTACCTGAAAAAGTAACAACATATTCTTTTTTTAATGTATTTCTCATATTTTCAAAATACTCTTTAGCCAAGGCAAGAATTTTCTCAAGTTCATGCTTATTTTCAATCATATACTGAGTAATTACCAACTTATTATTTTCTTCGTCATAATATCCTGCTCCAAAGACCCCTATGCATATAGGTTTCTTATAAACATAATGTTCTAAGTCAAAGAAAACTGATTTTTTATAAAGTTCATTATCTCCGCTAATATTTAGACTTTGTTTAAATTTATCTTTTTCAATGTCTATAGTACTTTCTTTAACTATCACCTTACCACTCATTTCTTTAATAGGTATTGTACTTCAAATAAACCTATATATAATTATATGTACTATAAAAATATATAATTATATTATACCATAAATAAATCCCTTTTATCTATATTATACATCCGTTTTATGCATTTTATTAATACATATTTTAAGTTGACATTGGTTATCATTTAGAATATAATATTACCATAGATATTGATAATTATTTTCATAAAGGAGTGATATTCATGAATGTTTTTAATTTAAAACCTGGTGATAAAGGTTTAATTAAAGAACTTGCATGTGATGATAGATTAGCTAAAAGATTATTAGCTTTAGGGTTTGTTGAAGGAACAGAGGTTTTAGTTAAGAAAACCGCTCCTTTAGGGGATCCAATTATTATAAACTTAAGAGGGACAGACCTTGCAATCAGAAAAAAAGATGCTGAATTAATTTTTATTAAGGAGGCAGTGTAATATGAAAACCATTGCCCTTATTGGTAATCCTAATGTAGGAAAAACAACTTTATTTAATGCACTAACAGGTTCTAACCAATATGTAGGTAACTGGGCAGGTGTAACTGTAGATAAAAAAGAAGGATATTTGTCAAAGGAAATAAAAATTGTTGACCTACCAGGTATATATGCAATGGATACCTTTTCTAATGAAGAAAAAGTGTCTAAAAACTTTTTGTATACTGATGAAGTAGATTTAATTGTAAATATAATAGACGGTTCTAATCTTGAGAGAAACCTTTACTTAACCTCTCAATTAACCGAATTTAATAAGCCTATTTTATTAGTGGTAAATATGATAGATGTAGCAGAAAGTAATGGAATTCACATTAATTATTCCGATTTATCTAAAGAATTAGGTGTTAATATTATGGCTATATCTGCTTCAAAAGGTGAAGGTGTAAAAGAGGTTAAAGACTTTCTTATTAATAACTCTTCCTTTAACTCTATAGATAAAACTATTAATTCTAAACATGAGTTTAATAAAATGAACGAAAAAGAAACCTATGGATATATAGAAAACATTCTGAACAGATGTGTAGAAGGAAAAAAAACAAACATTAATACTATTACTGAAAAATTAGATTCTATTGTGCTTAATAAGTTTTTGGCTTACCCTATATTTTTAGGAATTATGTTTATTATATTTAAATTTACCTTTGATTGGGTTGGTGGGCCACTGCAAGAATTAGCTGATAAACTAGTCAATGAAGACTTTGTATCTTTAATAGAAATACCTCTAGCTAATACATACCCTTGGTTTAAATCATTAATAATTGATGGTATCATTGGTGGTGTTGGTTCAGTAATTGTGTTTCTTCCAATTATATTAACTCTATTTGTAGGGATTAGCTTCCTTGAAGATAGCGGTTATATGGCTAGAACAGCATTTATTATGGACAAGTTAATGAGAAAATTAGGACTTTCAGGAAAGGCTTTTATACCTTTAATAATGGGCTTTGGATGTTCAGTACCAGGAATAATGTCTGCAAGAACTTTAGAAAGTGAAAAAGATAGAAAGTTAACAGCTCTGATTATTCCTTTTATGTCTTGTAATGCCAGATTACCTGTATATGCCCTATTTGCTGGTGCACTCTTTGCAGGTTATGAATCATTAGTCATTTTCGGATTATATTTCTTAGGACTTATAGTAGCCTTTATAATGGCGTTTATATTTAAAAATACTTTATTTAAAAAAGACGAAGAACCCTTTATAATAGAATTACCTGAATACAAACTTCCTGAGTTTAAAAGTTTAATACTTCATACTTGGGAAAAAGGTAAAGGATTTTTAAAAAAGGCTGGAACTTTGATATTCTCTATATCTGTTCTAGTATGGTTCTTATCAAACTTTAATATGAGTGGAATGTCTGAAATTAACGAAAGTTTCCTTGCATCTATAGGTAACTTCATATCCCCGATTTTTGTTCCATTAGGCTTTGGTACATGGGAAAACTCTGTGGCACTTTTAACTGGACTTATGGCTAAAGAAGTAGTTATAGGAACTCTAGGGGTACTTTATACAGGTGATTTAGCTAATAGCATAGCTACGACATTTACAATAGCTAGTGGTCTTTCTTTCTTAGTATTTACTTTGTTATACACACCATGTGTTTCTGTTGTAGCTACCTTTAAAAAAGAATTCAGCGGAAAACTTGCTGTATTCTCAGTTGTATATCAATTTATTGTGGCATGGATTTTTTCATTTGGAATATATCATATAGCTTCACTGATATTTTAAAGAGGTGATAATACTATGGAAATACTTATAACTATAATTATTGCTATATTAGCGATCTTTATTCTATTTAAAAATTTAAAGAAAAAATCTAAAGGATGTAATTGTGGTAGTTGTACCTCTAAGTGTCCTAATTACGTTAATACAATAAAAAAATATGAGGATGATAAACAACATAATAAGTAAAGAAAATCCCTTGGATGATAAATTGTCCAAGGGATTTTCTTTATATTAATCTTTTATTACATTTCATCTACTGTTTCAAGACCTATAAGATGTAATCCACTTTCTATTACTTGAAGAGTAGCTTTAACTAAAGCTAATCTGGTATTCTTTGTTACTTCGTCCTCTGAATTAGATATATTTATAGAATTATAGAATTTATTAAAAGCTTTAGCTACATCTATAGTAAATCTTGTAACTATACTTGGTTGTAGTTTATCCAAAGCCTGCTTAATAGAATTATTAAACCCAGATAAAGTTTTAACTAGTTCAAACTCTTCCTCTGAAATAAGCTTACCATAATCAACTTCTCCAGTACCTTCTCCTAATTTTCTTAAAATACTCTTTCCTCTAGCATAAGTGTATTGAACATATGGTCCAGTTTCTCCTTCAAAGCTAAGCATTTCATCCCAATCAAAGATTATGTCTCTCTCTCTTGAGTTTTTAAGATAAGCAAAGACAACTGCTCCAATTCCTACCTTCTTAGCTACTTCTTTTTTATTTTCTAATGTAGGATTTTTCTCATTTATTATTTCTTCTGTTTTAACTACAGCTTCGTTTAACAAATCCTCAAGGAATACTACATCGCCTTTTCTTGTAGAAAGCTTCTTATCTGGGAAACGAACTAAGCCAAATGGTACATGTATACAATCATCAGCCCAATCATAGCCCATCTTTTTAACTGTGCTAAATACTTGTTTAAAGTGAAGGGATTGATCCTTTGCAACTACATATATATTCTTATAAAAATCATAGGTTTTCTTTCTATAGAACATAGCTGCTAAATCACGAGTGGCATATATTGTAGCTCCATCTGCCTTCTTTATTATACAAGGTGGAATATTAAGCTCCTCTAACATAACAACCTTAGCACCATTACTTTCCGTTAATAACCCTTTAGATTCTATTTCATCAATGACAGCATCCATTTTATCTTGATAGAAGCTTTCACCAGCAAAAGAATCGAATTTCACATTTAACATATTAAATAATTTATCAAATTCCTTTAAGCTTAAGTCTTTAAATTTAGTCCACAGCTTAACTTCTTCTTCATTACCATCCTCTAGAAGTTTAAAATGCTTTCTTCCTTCATCATCAAGAGCAGGATTTTTTTCTGCTTCATCATGAAATTTTACATAAACCCTTAACATTTCTTTAATCGGTTCTTCCTCTAAAGCTTTCTCATCACCCCAATGATTATATGCATATATAAGTTTACCAAATTGTGTTCCCCAGTCTCCTAAGTGGTTTATCCCTATAGCGTTATATCCCTGAGAATTAAATATTTTATAAAGAGAATTACCAATCATAGTAGTATATAAATGTCCTACGTGAAATGGCTTTGCAATATTAGCTGAACAATATTCAACAATTACATTTTTGCCTACTCCTTCTTTTGTACTTCCATAATTCTCTTTCTCATTTAATACTTTTTCAATAATTTCTTTCATAAAATCATTTTTAGCTACAAAAAAGTTTATATAAGGACCAAAAGCTTCTATTTTTTCAAATCCATCTAAATTACCAAGTAATCCTTTTAGATCTTGAGCTATCATATTTGGTGCTTTCTTCATAGATTTTGCTAACTGAAAACACGGGAATGCAAAGTCCCCCATTTCTGGTTTTGGTGGGTTTTCAACAAGTCTTTCTATTGTTTCCTTTTCCATATCTATATGCTTACATAAATTTTCTGCTATTATATTTTTATACTCCATAATAAATCCTCCTTTTTATTTCTAACTCTTTTATTTATTAAAATTTCAAAATGCATATAAAAAACCGTCTCTTTCCATTGGAAAGAGACGGTTATATACCCGTGGTACCACTCTAATTGACTTTTTTAAAAAGTCCACTCATAATTTTAACGCTTTTCACGACTAACCCTACTAAGTAATCCTTTGGGGCAGCTTCTCCAAGGTTCTCTTCCTAATTTATTATAAATAAATTTCCCTACAATTACTTGTTAAGATTCTTTTATTCTTGTGAAGCTCACACCAACCTTCACTCGCTTTAAGAATTAATAAAGAAAGTACTGTCCTTTTCATAGAATTTCCATATTAAATTTTATATTATTTGTATTATAAATAAATAATGGTAAATTGTCAACTAAATAAATTAATATTTATACAAGTTAAATGTTAATTTATTCATTTAATGCCTATCTACTACAAAAGTAATTTTTATATCAACCTAAGCTCTATTTTAATTCTAAATACTCATCATAAGTCATATTCTTATCAATTACACCACCAGGAATAATTTCTATTATTCTATTTGCAACAGTATTAATAAACTGATGGTCATGGGATGTAAATAATATAGTTCCAGCAAAGTTAATTAATCCATTATTAACTGCTGTTATGGATTCAAGATCTAGGTGGTTTGTAGGCTCATCTAAGATTAATACGTTAGCTCCACTTAACATCATCTTTGATAGCATACAACGAACTTTTTCCCCTCCAGATAGCACAGATGCTTGCTTTAATGCTTCTTCTCCTGAGAATAACATTCTTCCAAGGAATCCTCTTATAAAACTTTCCGCCTTTTCTTCTGAAAATTGTCTTAACCAATCCACAAGATTTAGATCGCAACTCTCAAAGAACTCAGAGTTATCAGATGGGAAATACGATTGAGATGTAGTTATCCCCCATTTATAGCTTCCACTATCTGGTTCCATTTCACCCATCAATATTTTAAATAAAGTGGTTTTAGCAATACCATCTCCTAAAAATGCTACCTTATCATTCTTATATATCATAAAACTTACATTATCTAAAACTTTAACACCATCAATAGTCTTACATAGATTCTCAACAACTAACAAATCATTACCAGCTTCTCTATCCGCTTTAAATCCTACAAATGGATATCTTCTTGAAGATGGCTTAATATCATCAAGAGTTAATTTATCTAATTGCTTCTTTCTACTAGTTGCTTGCTTAGCTTTTGATGCATTAGAACTAAAACGAGCTATAAAGTTTTGAAGCTCTTTAATTTTTTCTTCTTTCTTTTTATTCTGATCCTTAGACATTTGTAATGCTAATTGACTTGATTCATACCAGAAATCATAGTTACCAACATACATTTGAATTTTTCCAAAGTCTACATCAGCCATATTAGTACATACTTTATTTAGGAAGTGTCTATCGTGGGATACCACAATAACAGTTCCCTCAAAATCCATTAAGAAATTTTCAAGCCAAGCTATAGATTTAATATCTAAGTGGTTGGTAGGCTCGTCAAGTAAAAGAATATCTGGATGACCAAATAAGGCTTGTGCAAGTAAGACTTTAACCTTCTCTGAACCATTTAAATCCTTCATTAACTTGTAATGTAAATCTTCTGTTATCCCAAGTCCTTGAAGTAATGTAGCTGCTTCACTTTCAGCTTCCCAACCATTAAGATCTGCAAACTCACCTTCAAGCTCAGAGGCTCTTATACCATCTTCATCACTAAAATCTTCTTTAGCATAAAGAGCATCCTTTTCATTCATAATTTCAATTAATCTAGGATGACCCATAATTACAGTTCTTAGTACTTCTTCTTCATCATAAGCAAAGTGATCTTGCTTTAAAACTGCTAATCTTTGTCCTGGTGTTATATTAACTTCGCCTGTATTAGGTTCTATATCTCCGGATAATATTTTAAGAAATGTAGACTTCCCTGCACCATTTGCTCCTATTAATCCATAACAATTACCTTCTGTGAACTTAATATTAACATCCTCAAAAAGTTTACGTCCTCCGTATCTTAAACTAACTCCTGTAGTACTAATCATAACGTTACCTCCAATTATCATTAAAAAAGTCTTACCCATTGGGTAAAACCTCTTGAACTTTTCTTTAAAACATACGATTACTATTATAACATAGATTTATATTTTATACTATTCTTTACTTCAAATATTTTTACTTTCTACTATTATCTCTTGAAATCTATACCTTTGTCCTGTTGGATTAACCTTATTTTTAGGTACTTCTTCTATAAACATCTTATATGGTCTTACAAACAATCCACACTCCCCATATAATGCTCTATATAGCACCATCTTTTCTTGCGTTTCTGAATTTATTACAAAATCCTCAAGTAAATATAAATTCCCTTTGAAGTGTCTAAAAATCTTCCCCTTTAATTCTGATATATCTCTCATAACTCCTCCTATATAATTACTTTAATACTACAATAATCATAAATATAACCTATTAAATCAATTCTTATATTACATCTTTTCCAAATGGTGCTAAAGATAATTTTGCCATTTTTAATGATTGAGCAGCAAAAGGTATCCCTATTATAGTTATAGACAGTAAAAATGCACTTATTATATTGGTTATTGCAAGGAGCAAACCTCCAAATATTACCCATAATATATTCAGAAAAAATCCCATACTACTATAATTTGTTGTAATAACTTCTTTTCCGAAAGGTGCAAATTGTAGTTTAGCTAACTTAAAACACTGAATACCAACTGGTATTCCCACAATAGTTATACACCATAAAAGACCTGTTAAAAACCATTGCAACCCTGCAACTAATCCTCCAAATACAAACCAAATAATATTTCCTAAACAACTCATAATATACTCCTTAAATACTTCTAATAATTAATATAATATATAATTAATTTATATTTGCAATGGAATTTAATAAAAATTAACAAAAATAAGCTTAGATAAAATTAAATTTACCTAAGCTTATTTATAAATATTTTTATTTATCTAAATTTTCATTTACTTTCTCTAAATAATTTGTTTCACTAACAATTTTATTTTCAAAATTTTCTACGGCCCCTTTAGTATAATTACCAATAGCCTTTGAATTTAATCCTTGGAGATTATTATCATTTTTCAAACCATTATTTTTAAAATTATTGTTTTCACTCATTTGTTATCACCTCCTGAATTTATTGTTAGTAATTTTATTAGATTTATTCAACAAATATTTGCTATATACTTCATTAAAAATTATATTTTATAATAATATATTTATTTTATTATTGACATTTGAAAAAATTTTTTATAAAATCAAAAAGATAAATCTACTTTTAAGTTGGTCCAGAGAGGCCAAGAAGGGAGACAGGAATAATGGCTAGAATTATAATTATTTTAAAGAGAAACCCATAGGATAATAAATAGAGCATCTAATAATTTGCTTTGTTTGTTGTCCTTTTTGTTGTACATTAATTATTTTGATTGGAGGGTTTTTCTTGAAAACAAAAAATATTGAAGCAAAACTTATATTAGAAAACGGAATGGAATTCAAAGGTAAAGCCTTTGGATACATTGATGATACCGTTGGAGAAGTAGTATTTAATACATCTATGACTGGGTATCAGGAAACTCTTACTGATCCATCTTATTATGGTCAAATTGTAACTATGACCTATCCCTTAATTGGAAATTATGGAATTAATTTAGAGGATTTAGAATCTTCTTCTCCAAAAGTTAAGGGGTTTATTGTAAGAGAAAAATCTAATAATCCTTCAAACTTCAGATGTGAGATGGAGTTAGATGGATATCTTATAGAAAACAAGATTTTTGGACTAGAAGGTATTGATACAAGGGCCCTTACGAAAATTCTTAGAGACCATGGATCAATGAAGGGTTATATAACAACTAAAAACTTATCCTTAGAAGATATAAAGGATAAGTTGGAAAAATTCCAAAATGATGATGCTGTGTATAAAGTATCTACTGATGAAATATATGAAATACCAGGCAGTGGACCACATGTTGCCGTTATGGATTTTGGAGTTAAATCAAATATCTTGAAAAGTTTCAAAGAAAGAAATTGTAGACTAACTGTGTTTCCAGCTACCTCAAAGGCTGAAGAAATTCTTTCTACAAACCCAGATTTAATATTTCTATCTAATGGTCCTGGAGACCCTATGAAATTAGATAATATAGTTAAAGAAGTAGTAAAATTAGCAACTTCAAAACCTACTTGCGGAATTTGCCTTGGACATCAACTTTTAGCTTGGGCCTTTGGTGGAGAAACTAGTAAACTAAAGTTTGGTCATAGAGGATCTAATCACCCAGTGAAAGATATTATATCAAGTAAGGTATACATAACTAGTCAAAATCATGGCTACTATGTTTCTAAGTTACCTGTTGATATGGACATCACTCATGTCAGTGTAAATGACGGCACCTTAGAAGGTATGATGCATAAAAAATTGCCAATAGCAAGTGTACAATATCATCCAGAAGCATCACCAGGACCTAAAGAAAATAACGTTATATTTGATAGTTTTTTAAGCTTAATAAAATAAATTACATTAAGAAAGACAGTGAGCTTTCATGTAGGAGGAATAATCAATGAGTAAGAGAAATGACATAAAAAAAGTATTAATAATAGGATCTGGTCCAATAGTAATAGGACAATCTGCTGAGTTCGACTATTCTGGAACTCAAGCTTGTAGAGCACTTATGGAAGAAGGGATAGAAACCATACTAATAAACTCTAACCCTGCAACCATAATGACTGACAAGGAAGTGGCAGATAAAATATATATAGAGCCATTAACTACTGAGTTTATTGAGAAAATTATAGTAAAAGAAAAACCAGACAGCATTTTATCAGGGATGGGTGGACAAACAGGTTTAAACCTAACTATAGAACTCGCTGAAAAAGGTATATTAGATAAATATGGAGTTAAAATCATAGGAACTTCGGTAGAGTCTATAAAAAAAGGTGAAGACAGAGATTTATTTAAGGCATTAATGGAAAGAATCAACGAACCTGTTATTGAGTCAGATATAGTAAATGATGTAGATTCTGGAGTTAACTTTGCTAAAAAGATTGGTTACCCTGTAATTGTAAGACCTGCCTACACCCTTGGTGGTACTGGCGGTGGTATTGCAGATACTGAAGAAGAGCTAATTACCATATTAGAAAATGGTCTTTATCTTAGCCCTGTAAATCAAGTTCTTTTAGAAAAAAGTATTAAAGGATGGAAAGAAGTTGAATATGAAGTTATGCGTGACTCTAAAGGAAATTGCATAACCGTGTGTAATATGGAAAACATAGACCCTGTTGGTGTTCATACAGGAGATTCCATAGTTGTAGCTCCTTCTCAAACCCTTTCTGATAAAGAATATCAAATGCTTAGAACTTCAGCCTTGAGAATCATAGATGAAGTAGGAATTATTGGAGGATGTAATGTCCAGTTTGCTTTAAATCCTAATAGTTTTGAGTATGCTGTAATTGAGATAAACCCTAGAGTTTCTCGTTCTTCTGCCCTTGCATCAAAAGCTACAGGATATCCCATAGCAAAGGTAGCTGCAAAAATTGGCCTTGGATATACCCTAGATGAAATTGTAAACTCCGTTACTGGTAAAACAATGGCCTCCTTTGAGCCAGCTCTTGATTATGTAGTTGTGAAAATACCAAAATGGCCTTTTGATAAATTTAAAAATGCCAATAAATCCTTAGGAACTAAAATGATGGCAACAGGAGAAATCATGGCTATTGGATCAAATTTTGAGGCTGCCTTCCTAAAAGGAATTCGCTCCTTAGAAATAGGAAAATATGTGTTAGATCATAAGCCATCTCAGGAAAAAACTTTGTCTCAGTTAAAGAGTAGCGTAATGGTGCCAGATGATGAAAGAGTCTTTGATCTAGCTGAAATGCTTAGAAGAAAATATCTAGTTGAGAAATTATCAGAGGTTACAGGAATAGATACCTTCTTTATAAATAAAATAAAATGGATAGTAGAACAAGAAGAATTCTTAAAAACTGCTAAGTTAGAAGATTTAAATAAAGAATATTTAAATCTATTAAAGAAAAAGGGTTTTTCAGACAAAGGTATTGCAGACTTAATGGATATTAGCCCTATAGAGTTGTATACTCTTAGAAAGCTGTATAACATTATGCCAACCTATAAGATGGTAGATACTTGCGCTGGAGAGTTTGATGCCATATCACCATACTACTATTCAACCTATGAAGAATTTGACGAAGTAGTTGTATCTGATAAAAGAAAAGTAATGGTTATAGGTTCAGGTCCTATTAGAATCGGACAAGGGATTGAGTTTGATTACTGCTCTGTTCATGCTGTTGGAGCTCTTAAGAAAAAAGGCATCGAAACTATAATTGTAAATAATAACCCAGAAACTGTATCAACAGACTTTGATATATCAGATAAACTTTACTTTGAACCTCTAACTGAAGAAGATGTACTCAACATAATCAACAAGGAAAAACCTGAAGGTGTAATTCTTCAATTTGGTGGTCAAACTGCTATAAAACTATCTAAGTTTCTAAGAGAAAATGGAATTAAGATTTTAGGTACTGATGCTGATGGTATAGATAGGGCCGAAGATAGAGAAAGATTTGATGCTATGCTTGAAGATCTTGATATTAATAGACCTAAAGGAATTGCAGTATGGAACCTTGATGAAGGAATTGTTGGTGCTGAGAACCTTGGATATCCTGTACTTGTTAGACCTTCTTATGTGTTAGGTGGTCAAGGTATGGAAATCACCTATAGAGAAAAGGAGCTTAAAAAGTATTTGGAGAATTCGTTTAAAAGAGATCATAAAAATCCTGTTTTGATTGATAGATACTTAGTTGGTAGAGAGATTGAAGTGGATGCTATCTGTGATGGTAAAAGTATTTTAATTCCAGGAATTATGGAACACCTTGAAAAAGCCGGAGTCCACTCTGGAGATTCTATAAGCATATATCCTTCTCAAAATATATCTGACAAATCTAAGAATACTATCTTTGAATATACAAAGAAGATTGCTTTAGAGCTTAAAGTTCTTGGCATGATAAATATTCAGTTCATTGAGTTTGAAGGAGAAATTTTTATCATAGAGGTTAACCCTAGAGCTTCTCGTACTGTTCCATATATAAGCAAGGTTACTAATGTACCTATAGTTGAATTAGCTACTCGCGCCATGCTTGGAGAATCTCTAGAAGATATGGGATATAAGGAACAAATATGTGCTGAACCTGACTTTGTAACTGTAAAAGTACCTATATTCTCTACTGAAAAGCTTCCAAAGGTTGAAGTAAGTCTTGGACCTGAAATGAGATCCACTGGAGAAGTTCTTGGTGTAGGACATACCTTTGATGAAGCTATGATGAAGGGTTTCTTGGCTGCCAAAAGACCAATTTTAAAGTCTGGAGACAAATTACTTGCAACCATAAATAATAGTGACAAAGATGAATTCTTAATACTAGCTAAAGAAATGAACTTACTTGGCTGTAAGATAGTAGCCACAGAAGGAACTGCAAAAATGCTTCAAATTGAAGGTATAGATGCAAAAATAGTTAATAAAATTGGTGAAGGAAAACCTGATATAGTAGATTCTATCAGAAATAAATCTATAAATATGATAGTTAATACACCAACTAGAGGAAATGACTCTCAGCGCGATGGCTTTAAACTTAGAAGAACAGCTGTAGAATCAGGAGTTTCATTAATGACTTCTCTCGACACCTTAAGAGCCATGGTAACAGTAATGAAACGAGGATTGAAAGTTAAAGATTTAGATATATTTAACTTAGGAAAATAGTTTATATACATTTTCATTAATATATGTTTAAAAGCAATAGACAAAATTAAGTCTATTGCTTTTGCTCTACATTTTAAATAATTATAAGGACTTATTAATTATACATGAATAAATCAATAAATCCACCACAATCAAGTGTTTGATTGGAATCAGTTGTTATCAATTCTCTAAAAGGACATTCTTCACATTCATTATGAGTACATTGAATTCTTGATAATTCTTCTGTTAATCTAGTAATTTCATTATATATTTCTTGTATCTTTTCCTTCTGTAAATCTTTATTCATAATAATCCCCCCTATATGCTTAGGTTAGTGTAGAGTTTTTACACTATCTATATTTAATTATATCATTGAACCCGATGTAAATATATAGAATTTATTCCTAAAATATAACTAAACTAGACTAAATAGTTAATTAATTCTAAAATGAAGATGGATATAAATTTTATATCCATCTTCATTTTTTTCTTAACTAAGATAACTATATTTATCTATAAATTCTTTAGTAAATCTTATAACATGGAGAGGATTTTTACCTATCCCAACTTCTCCAGCTAGCATAATTCCATCAACCTTATTTTTTATAAAATTATATAAATCATCTAATTCAGGAATTTTAGGTTTTCGGGCACTTCTCATAGAATCTAACACATAGGTTGCGATTATAAGCTCCTTTTTTTCAGATTTCATCTTTCCTATTATTTCATCCTGTACAAAAGGAATTTCCATTATGTCCAATTCCGAGAATAAATCTCCCCTACCTAGCATAATTCCATCAACAGATTTTAAAATAGAATCAAAATTAAGAATTCCTTCTTTACACTCTATTTTTGCCCAAATTTTAGGCATAATAATTTGAGGATTATATTTCTTTACTTTTTTTATATATTCCTTTAATTCTAGAATATCAGATTCTCTCGTAACATAGGAAAGACATATTATATCCACACCACTTAATAGGCCAAATTCAATATCCTTCTTATCCTTTATGGTTAACGTCATACCCAACCTATCCATTCCCGGAGCATTTAACCCCTTCTCACCTCTAACCATGCCACCTAAAACGACTTCTGCCTTTATTGCCTCTTTATCCTTAAGCTTTCCTACAACATTAAATTCCATTGTTCCATCCTTCATAAGAATTTTTTTGCATTTAGAAAGCCATGTAAATTGTCCTTGAAAAGAAATTGGAATTAATGTATTCTTTCCACTATGTCTAAGATTTTCTTTAAAAAATTCTTCACTACAAAAATATACGGTTTCTCCAAAGTTAACCCTTAATTGGCCATTAAACAAATTAGATACTCTAATTTTATTGCCTTGTAAATCTTGAATAATAGAAATATCAGGATAATTCTCCTTCATATACTTAATTTGTTTTTTAGCTGTATCATTTTCTATATGAGAAAAATTCAATCTCATTGAATTCATTCCTGCATTTACAAACTTATCTAAATCATTTAAGGTCTTAACATTAGGACCTATTGAACATACTATCTTCATTTCATCACCTAATCATTTATTTATATTTATATTTATATTTATATTTATCCAATACATAGCTAATTAATATATTTTATCTTTAATGTAATCTATTATAAATCTATCATCTTTATTCATAACAAACAATAGCATTTATATACAATCTTAAATCTTGAAGTAATATTTTTTTAATTTAGGCTTTAGTTTATTAATTTCCAATTAGACTTAATAATAAAAATCCAAAGAATTCCTTTGGATTTAAGTTGATATACATCTTCTTTAATTATGATATAAACATTTATATATAAACCTAGTTAAAATTTAATTTACGCTAAATACTAAGTTATTATATAAGTAATCTCATTCATAGACAACTTATATAGATATATAATACATATTGTTAATTTAATGGATTAATTTCATTATATATAGGTTTATTATTGTATCCAGATATTTCATTAAAGAAATTCAAAAATGTTGTATTCATATATGGGGTTAACCATAGAAAGCTAATTCCTATAATTAACGGTAATATAGTAATGAGTATTTCATTAAATGAAAAAACTGCAATTATAGCTACAACTACACCTGGTACAATACATAAAATCACCCAACCTAAAAAGCTAAGGTATAGTACAAATAAACTCCATACATTCCCTTTCATTAATTTAAAACTTTCTTTTATACACTGAATTACACCCTTACTATTATCTTCACATACTAAAATCACTGCTGGGAACAAATATAAACCCAAAATAATTATTGGTATACATAAAACTAACGTAACCAGAACAATCATTGTTGTAATGCCTTCAAAAGATGGAATAGAATTACCTGATAAAGAACCCATAAATATCTGGTTACTATAATGAATTGCTATAAACCCTACAACTATACCAATAATAATTATTATTGGTATGTACATTAATACTATTAAAAGCTGTATACCCATACCTTTTCCCCAAGTCTTACCTGAGATAAGTATATCAGAAAATTTAACTTTCTTATCCCTAGAAATTTTAAGATAAAATGAATTACTCATAATTGCTATACTTAAGCTTACTATTATGCTTATAACTGTTATCAGAAGTGATGGTCCTATAGCATCTTTAAAAGTCTCAGAACCAAGACTTATACTTCCTTGAATTACAAAGATTATTAGTGTTATTAAGACCGGTATCTTCCACTGCCCCCTTAATTGATCTTTAGATTTATTTTTTAAAGCTTTTCGATTTACCATTGTTTTCCCCCTTAGAACTCCCTTTTATTTATATATTAATAAAATACAATATTATCTATCATACTTTACTTTTTAGAAAGAAAATTAACCCTTATATAATTAAAATATTATGAACATATTGATTATATTACAATAATTCAAGATAAATTTTTATCTCTCTATATATTATTGTAATTTTTTATGGGCTAGTTTTCCATTATTTACAACTAATGAAATTTCTGCCATTATAGATAATGCTATATCTTCTGGTCTTTCACCACCTAAATCTATACCAATAGGTGCATATACTTTATTCAACAAATCTTTGTTAAATCCTTCATCTAATAATTTATATATAGTTTTTTTTATCTTAACTTTACTTCCTATCATACCAATATAATTTGCTTCAGTATCTATAATAGTTTTTAAAGCTTCATAGTCATGGAAATGTCCCCTAGTTATAATTACTATACTGCATTGATTATTTATAGGATATTTTTTTAAATTTTCTTTAATATCTCCTAGTAAAAGCTCATCAGCTAATTTAAATCTTTCCCAATTACAATATTCTTCCCTATCCTCAAAAACTACAATATCATATCCTAATACATTAGCTATAAAATGTAGTGGCAATGCAATATGTCCCCCACCAACTATAAGAAGTTTACGCTTAGGCATTAATACTTTTATATATACTTCAATGTTTCCTCCACAAACCATATTAAGCTCTTTATTAGCTTCATTCAAACTATATTCATATCTACCACTCCTTTGTGTTTCTATAGCCTCTATACTAGATTTTATAATTTCATCTTCAACTGCACCTCCACCTATAGTACCAATTACAGTACCATCTCTTAGAACTCCCATTATGGTACCTTCTCCCCTAGGTGAAGATCCACAAGCCTTAGTAATTATAGAAAGAGCTACAAAATTCCCATTCTTCACTTGCTCATTCACTTCTTCAAGTAAAGTAATACTCATATAAAATACCTCCCTATTTCCCAAATGGACAAATTGGATAATGACATATATTACATTTTAAGCAAAGCCCTCCGTGAGATAACTCATTTATTTCTCTTTTACTAATTTTATCCTTTGCCATTATCCTAGGAAGTAAAACATCAAATACAGTTATTTTAGAGAACATTCCACAAGCTGGAATCCCCACATAAGTTATATCATCACTATATGCTAACATAAACATAGCTCCTGGTATTACTGGAGATCCATAGGTAATTATCTCTGAAGCTACTTTTTCAATAGCTACAGGTGTTAAATCATCTGCATCTACTGACATTCCCCCACTGCATATTATTAAACTGCATCCTCTAGACTTAAATATCTCTATAGCATTAGTTGTTTTTTCTAAGTCATCTGGAACAAATATGACATCTTCAACAATAGCTTTGTAATTACTAACCTTTTCCTTAAGTATTGGAGCAAATTTATCAGTAATGATGCCTTCATAAATTTCCGTACCAGTAATAACGATTCCTACCTTCTGAACTTTAAAAGGTATTATGTCTATAATCCCTGATACATTTCTTAATATATCCTTAACTTGATTGATATATCTTTTTTCTACAACTAACGGTGTTACTTTTGTAGCAGAAACAATTGTATCCTTTTCTACAACAGTATTATTGTGTAATGTACTTACTACAATGTCTTTAATATAATTAATTTCATATAACAAACTAGTGTTAATTTTCAAAAGCCCATCCCGAGCAGCTAAAATATTTACTTTTCCCTCACTAGGTGATTTAATGTAGGTATTTTCTCCTCCAATTGCTTGTCCTAACTCTAAAGCTGCTTGGTCTTCATGAAGCATTTCTGAATTCATTTCAATAATATAAACGTGATTTTTCCCTATAAACTTCAACTCTTCTATATCTTTTACTTCTATTATATGTCCTTTTTTAAAAGCAGCACCCTTGAATTCCCCCGGTACGATCTTAGTTAAATCGTGGGCCACCACCATCCCAATAGCATCTTCAACTTTAACTTTTTTCATTGTCACACCCCCATGTTATATTTTATTATATTATATCATCAGATGTAAAAAAATACCACCTAATACATAATCTTTGTATTAAGTGGTATTTCAATGAATGCATAGTTAAGCTACATATTCATTTCTATTTTCTTCTTTTTCACTTTTAAAATTTAAAATCATATTTAGTATAACCCCTACAAGAGCTGCTAAGCTTACGCCTGTTATTTTAACAGATGCACCAACTGGAATTCCAATTGATATACCAGTGTATTTTTCTAAATTAGTAGTACCAAGACCAATTATTATTATAGTAGCTATTACTACAATGTTTTTCCAATCAAAAGTTACATCTCCATTTTTAATAGTTTTAAATCCTATTAATGAAATCATTCCAAATAACATGATACTAATACCACCCATAACAGCACTAGGGATAGATAATAGTAATCCTCCTAATTTAGCTACGAAACCTAGGATTATAGCAAATATTGCTGTAATTCTTATTATTGATGGATCATAGTTCTTTGTTAATGCTAAAACTCCAGTATTCTCTCCATAAGTTGTATTTGCTGGCCCTCCAATAAATGCAGAAAACATAGTTGCAAGTCCATCTCCTAATAAAGTTCTATTAAGACCGGGATCTTCAATGAAGTTTTTACCAACTACTTGCCCATTTGTAGTAATATCACCAACATGCTCCATTAGTACTGCTAACACCACTGGTGCAATTACGAGTATAGATGCCATATCAAATTTAGGCAGTGTGAAGCTAGGTACCGCTATATATGCTGATTTAGATATTATGCTAGTATCTACTATATTAAAAATTAATGAAAGTATATACCCTGATGATACTGCAATAAGTATAGCTAACTGTTTTGAAAAACCTTTACCAAATAAGTTAATGGATAATGCTATAGCTAAAGTTATCCCTGCTATAATAAAATTTTCACTAGCCATTCCTATAGCTGTAGGTACAAGGTTTAATCCTATAGCTATTATCATAGGTCCTACCACTTGGGCTGGAAGGAGTCTTTTTATAGTGGTTACACCAATTTTCTTAACAAGAAATGAAATTATTACATAAATAAAACCTGCAACTAACAATCCGCCTTGTGCATATGCTAAATCTCCGCCATTTAATTCTCCCGCAGCTATTATTACCGGTATAAATGCGAAGGAAGAACCAAGGAATACTGGAACTTTTCCTTTCGTACAAAGGTGAAATATCAAAGTACCACATCCTGCAGCAACAAGAGCAACTGAAGGGTCAAGTCCTGTAAGTACAGGTACTAGAACCGTTGCACCAAACATAGCAATTAAATGCTGCATAGCAAGTACCATTCTTTTAGTCTCTTCCTTAATAGATCTCTTTGCCAATGTTTCTTCTGCTTCTTTTTTTAATGTTATTTCTGACATATAAAGCCTCCTTAATATTTTTAATATTAGGAGAAATTTCTTTCTCCCCTTTCAGTATCTCAGTACTGATTAAAAGGTATATAAATAAAAAAACTTCTTACTTTCGCAAGAAGTTATATATATAAATATAGTGTGTCCTGTAATTATATCTACCTTCTTGCCAGCCTCTCTGGACTGATTTAAAGAAATATTTAATTATTTAATTTATTCTTTAAGTCATTATACTACTTCTTCACTCAAATAACAAGTATTTTTAAGATTTATTTTATTACTCTTTCCACTATATTAAAATATCTTGAAAAAACATGCAAATAAGTTATAATAAAATCATGGTACATAAGATGAATAGTATAATTAATTTTAAAACATAATTATGGGGGGGTGTATATATGAATATACGTTATGCGAATAGGACTTCAAATTTAAAAGCGTCTGAAATAAGAGAACTTTTGAAATTGACTGAAAAGCCAGAAATCATTTCTTTTGCAGGTGGATTACCAGCACCTGAATTATTTCCTTTAGATAAACTAAACGAAGTAGCATCAAAGGTTATAAAAGAAAAAGGCCAAATAGCTCTACAATATGCTTCTACTGATGGTTACATGCCTTTGAGAGAAATAATTGTAAAAGAAAGAATAGCGCCTACAGGAGTAAAATGCGATACTTCAAATGTTATGCTAACTAATGGTTCTCAGCAAGGTTTAGAGTTTTCTGCAAAGCTTTTCATAAATGAAGGAGACACTATTGCATGTGAAAGTCCAAGCTATCTTGGCGCTTTAAATGCATTTATGGCTTATGGTCCTAAATTCTTAGAAATACCAATGGATGAAAATGGTATGATTGTAGAGGAATTAGAAAAAGCATTAGAAAACGAAAACCACAATATAAAAATGATTTATACTATTCCAGATTTTCAAAATCCAAGTGGAATTACAATGAATATCGAAAGAAGAAAACGCTTATCTGAACTAGCTGCTAAGTATGAAATACCTTTAATTGAAGATAGTCCCTATGGAGAATTAAGATTTGAGGGAGAAAGTCTTCCTTCAATTAAATCCTTTGATAAAGCTGGTTATGTAATTAATCTAGGTACTTTCTCTAAAACTTTCTGTCCTGGACTAAGACTTGGATGGATATTAGCAGAAGAAGAAATAATTAAAAAGTATATTTTAATTAAGCAAGGCGCAGACTTACAATGTAATACTTTTGCTCAAGTTATCGCAGGAGAATACATGAAAATTTACAGTTTAGATGATCATATAAAGAGCATAATTGAAGTTTATAGAGTTAGACGTGACTTAATGATAGATAGCATGAAAAAATATTTCCCTGAAGACGTTAAATACACTTATCCTTCAGGAGGGTTGTTTACTTGGGTTGAATTAAGAAAAGATTTAGATTCTGCTTCTATTATGGAAGATGCTCTAAAAGAGAATGTAGCCTATGTACCTGGTGCTTCTTTCTTCCCTAATGGTGGAAAGAAAAATTTCTTTAGATTAAATTACTCTAATATGCCAGAAGATAAAATCGTAGAAGGAATAAAAAGATTAGGTAAAGTTCTTCATAAATATTATACAAAATAGAAACAATATGTAATGTATACTAGTACAATAATGAAAATAAATAAACTTAAATATTTATTCATATTATTTTAGGAGGAGTTAAAATGGAATTTTCAAAAAGAATACTGGCTATGGGATATTCACCGATTAGAAAACTAGCACCATATGGAGCTGAAGCTGCACGTAAAGGAGTAAAAATATATCATTTAAATATTGGTCAACCTGATATTGAAACTCCAAAGGAATTCATGGAAGGAATTAATAACTATAAAGATGATGTACTTAAATATGCTCAATCTCAAGGAATAGATGAAGCAATTAATAGTTTTATTAAATACTATAAAGAATGGGATATAGATTTTGAATCTAATGAAATTCTTATTACTAATGGAGGTTCTGAAGCTATTTCTTTAGCATTAACAGCAATTTGTGATGTAGACGATGAAGTAATTATACCAGAGCCTTTCTATACCAATTATGCAGGATTTGCACAAGGTGCTGGCGTAAAAGTGGTACCTTTTATAACTAAAGCAGAAGAAGGATTCCATCTACCAGCAAAGGATGTTATAATATCTAAAATAACTCCTAAAACTAGAGCAATCATGGTTTCTAACCCTGGAAATCCAACTGGAGTTGTTTACACTGAAAATGAAATAAGAATGCTTGCTGATATATGTAAAGAGAATAACCTATTCCTTATTGCAGATGAAGTATATAGAGAATTTGTTTATGATGGATTAAAATACACTTCTGCTCTTTATATGGAAGATATTAAAGATAGAGTAATTTTAATAGATAGTATATCTAAGCGCTATAGTGCATGTGGTGCAAGAATTGGTTTAGTAGCTTCTAAGAATAAAGAACTTATAAGTCAAATTATGAAAATGTGTCAAGTTAGACTATGTGTTCCAACTATAGAACAACTAGCAGCAGCAAATTTAATCAATACTCCTAAAGAATACTTTATTAACGTTAAAAAAGAATATGAATCAAGAAGAAACATTCTGTTTGAAAAGCTTTCAAAAATGCCAGGTGTTATATGCAAAAAACCTACTGGAGCATTTTATATTGTAGCAAAGCTTCCAATAAAAAGTGGTGAGGATTTTGCAAAATGGTTACTTACAGACTATAACTATAATAATAAAACTGTTATGGTTGCACCTGCAGAAGGTTTCTATGCAACAGAGGGTCTTGGTATGGATGAAATAAGATTATCTTACTGTTTAAATACTGAAGCTCTAGCTGATGCAATGGACATATTAGAAAGAGCTTTAGCTGAATATGTAAAAATTGAAAAATAGTAATCAAAAAAAGAAATTAAGTTTCATGACTTAATTTCTTTTTTATTATATTTGTTCTTAATAATTATAAAGTATAGTTCTATATTTACTACATTAATTATTATATTAAAATGAATCTATATTATCTTTCTTATACTCATGGTAAGTATCAATTGTTTTAAACCTTTCACCTATATATAAATTTACAGCTTCTATATTTTTTTTATCACATTTAAGATATATTTTACTATTTCCAAGATCATGAGCTATATTTACTATATATTTTAGTAGCTTCTTTCCATAACCTTTGCCTCTATATTCCGGTAAAATTCCAAAGTTAGCTATATAAATTTTTGAATCTTTTTTTATTAATTGTCCATACCCTACATGAACTCCTTTATGTTTAATAAAAATACATCCTTCTGGAATATAATAATTTTGATATTTTTCATATATAATATCCTCTTTATTTATAGACTGTCTATTAGCTGAATCAAAAACTTTATTCTGAATTAAACACCTATATTTTTCATCTTTACCTTCTTTAAAGATTTCAAAAGAAATATTTTCATCATTATTCTGTTCTTCATAGGAATTTATATCTCTTTCCATTTCAATAATAGCTCTTTCTACACTAAATCCTAGTTTAATCAATAAAGTTGTATTCAAGTTATTATTTTCACTGATTATAATTGAATTACAACTATTGAAAAACTTAAAAACTTCTTTATAATACTCAAAAGTACTATATTCTGGAATAAACTTTATACAGTGTATTTTATATACTTGATATTGAAGTTTACTATACCATAAAAACCCTATATATTTTTGTTGAGATTTTATATACTTGATGTTTTTTCCCAAAAGGAGTTTTTTAAATATATTCTTATTTGTACAGATCTCTATGAGTTCTTCTTTATACTCATTAGTAATATCAAACTCATTTATAAAATTTAAATTTGAATTATTTAATGTTTCTAATTTATACATAAATCCATCTACCTCATACTTTTGAATCTATATATATATTATAATCCAAATTTAAATAATATAACCATTTTTAGTATATTTATTTTAATTTAAAATAGAAGATACACCAGTATAGTGTATCTTCTAAAAATTTTTATGCTTCTAAATCTTTAATGCTAAGTCCAATTTTCTTTCCTTCAGCATCTACTTGAGTTATAACAGCTTTTACGATCTCTCCAATTTTTAAAACATCTTCAATTTTTTCAACTCTCTCATTAGAAATTTGAGATATGTGGACTAACCCATCTATACCTTCTTCTAATTCAACAAATGCTCCAAATGGTGCAAATCTTACTACTTTTCCAGCAACAACATTTCCTGTTGGATATTTTTCATTAATATTATTCCATGGATTTTCACTTAACATTTTAACACTTAGAGCTAATTTGTTATTTTCTCTATCAACTTCTAAAACACCAACTTTAATAATCTGACCAACTTTAAATAATTTTGATGGGTTATTAACTTTATTCCAAGACATTTCTGAACTGTGTAATAAACCATCTATACCATTAATTTCTACAAAAGCTCCAAAAGCAGTTAATCTTTTAACTTCACCTTCAACTACCATTCCCTTTTCTAAAGAAGCCCATGTAGTAGCCTTTTTAACTTCATTCTCCTTCTCTAAAAGTTCTCTTCTTGAACCAACTATTTTAACTCTATTTCTTTCTCTAGAATACTCTATAAGTTTTATATCAAAATTTTGTCCTATATACTTAGACAAATCACTAACTCTACTTAATTCTATATGAGATGCTGGTATAAATACTCTTTCTCCTTCAAATAAAGCTACAAGTCCACCTTTTACTTCTTGTTTAACTTGAACATTTATTATCTCTCCATTATCAAAAGCAGCCTTTAACACTTGTTGTTGTTCAGCTCTTAAAACCTCAGTTCTTGATAATACAACTAATCCATCAGAATTTTTTCTGTTTATTACTTTTGCTTTAATAACATCTCCTACTTTAATTTGTTGATTTAAAGGAGTTTCATTGTCTCTAGAGTATTCCTCTGCTGTTACTATAGCCTCAGTTTTTGTACCTATAGTTAAATATGCTTCTTTTTCATTTACTTTAAATACTTCACCTTCTAAAATACTTCCTACAGATATGTTGCTAGTATCCTTAAAATATTTATCATAAAGGTCCATATCCTCTTGACTTATATCGTTTTGTTTTTTCATTTTACTAATAGCCTCCTCAATTACGTACTCTGGAGTTGACGCCCCAGCAGTAATTCCAATTTTATTTATATTTTCATTCCCTATCATATTTAAAAGTGAAGAATCTACTTTTTCTACATGATAAGTATTTTCACAATTTTTTTTGCAAATTTCATAAAGCTTTGTAGTATTTGAACTATTATATCCGCCTAAAACTATCATTAAATCAACCTCTTTAGAAAGTTTATTCGCTGATTCCTGTCTTTCTTCTGTGGCATTACATATAGTGTTAAAAGCTACTATTTCTTTAGCTAATGATATTATCCTGTTCAAAACCTTTTCCCAATTACTTTGCTTTTCTGTAGTTTGGGAAACTACACATACCTTGCTCTTAATTGCATCTATGTTTTCTCCATCCTTAGATATAATAGCTGTATCATTACACCACCCATTAATCCCTATGACCTCTGGATGCTTATCATCACCAACAATAATTATATTATATCCTTTGTTATAATACTCCTCAACTTTTTGTTGTATATTTCTCACATATGGACAAGTCCCATTTTCTATTATAACATTATTCTTTCTTAAATGGTCAAATACATTTTTGCCAACACCATGAGATCTTATTACTACAACATCATTTTTTTTAAGATTATATGCTTCTTCTAGAGTTATAGAATGAATACCTTTTTCCTCTAAGCTTTTCACAACATCATTATTATGGATTAATGGCCCTAATGTGTATATATCCTTATTATATTTTTCTCTCAATCTTATAGTCTCTTCAACTGCTCTTTTTACTCCAAAACAAAAACCTGCTTTATTTGCAAGAGTTACTTCAGACATATTATCCTCACCTCTAATACCATTTACTATAAAACAAATTATTTTATATTACACATGACTATTTATCTACATTTATATATGATATGTACTTAGATATGGCATCTACTACTTCATTTATACCCATAGTAGAAGTATCAATCTCTATTGCATCTTCAGCTTTTCTTAAAGGATCTACTTCTCTATTTGAATCAATGTAATCTCTTTTTTTTATATCTTCTAATATATTATTATAATCTACTTTTACATTCTTGGCTATAAGCTCATCATACCTACGTTTAGCTCTTTCTTCTGCCCTAGCTGTCAAGAATATTTTTAAGGATGCATTTTTAAGTACTACTGTGCCTATATCCCTACCATCCATGATTACATTGTAATTTTTAGCTATTTCTTGCTGCATTTCAACTAGCTTTTGTCTAACCTCTAGTATAGATGCATATCTCGACACATTATTAGTAACTTCAATACTCCTTAACTCATCAGTCACATCTATATCATTAACAAATAGGTTATCATTATCAAAATACATCTTCAAAGTATCTATAAGTTCACATAAATCACCTACTTGATTAGGTTCAACACCCTTTCTCATTGCAAATAAAGTAACTGCTCTGTACATAGATCCAGTATTTATGTACATTAAGTTATATTTTTCTCCTATTAATTTAGCTATAGTACTTTTTCCTGCTCCAGCAGGACCATCAATAGCTATTGATATTTTCATAGTTTCACTCCTCAGTTATATAGTTACTATCAATCTATAATTTAAATAGATGTTTTTAAACTATAAATTTCTCAATAATAACTTTACTTGTATATTTATATCTTACTTCCTGCTATAAAACCTGTAGAAATAGCAATCTGTACATTATAGCCTCCCGTATAAGCATCTACATCTATTACTTCTCCAGCAAAACTTAGGTTAGAAACCACCTTGGATTTCATTGTAGACGGATCAATTTCTTTTGTATCAATGCCTCCAGATGTAACTATTGCTTCTTCTATAGACCTTAATCCTCTTACATCCATTGTAAGATTTGAAATAAGATTTAGAAAAAACTTACGTTGTTCTTTTGTAATACTATTTACCTTTTGATTTTCTGGTATTTTACTTAAATTAATCATAATAGGAATTAATTTTTGTGGAAATAAATCATTTAATGCATTCTTAAAGTCCTTATTATTATACTTTAAAAAATCCTTTTGTATTCTTAAATCTAACTCTTTTTCGCTAAGTGCAGGCTTAAGATTTAATACAATCTTATACTTTTCACCTGGTTTTATTAAACTGCTTGCACTAAGACATAATGGACCAGAAATTCCAAAGTGAGTAAATAACATTTCACCTTGATCTTTAAAAATAATTTTATTGTTCTTATCTAATAATGTAAGTTGTACATTTCTTAGTGATAAACCTTGAAGGTCTTTTACCCAAGCTTCATTAATTTCAATTGGTACTAAGGACGGTTTTATAGACACTACATTATGACCCAAACTTTTGCAAAATCTAAACCCATCACCATTAGATCCAGTTTGAGGATATGAAGCCCCGCCAGTAGCTAAGATTACATTATCACATTCTATATAATCATCATTATCAAGGATTACTGAAGTAATCTTATTATTTTCAACTTTTAATTCTTTTACAGCAATTCCAAGTTTAATTTCAATATTTTTCTCCATTAAAGTTTTTTCAAAGGCTTTTATAATATCTGAAGATTTATCTGAATTAGGAAAAACTCTATCCCCTCTCTCTACTTTAAGTTCAACTCCTCTTTCATTAAAAAACTTAATAGTATCCTCATTGGTAAATGTATAAAGAGCACTATATAGAAAATGAGGATTAGTTGGAATATAATCAAAAAACTCACTAATATCCTTATTATTAGTTACATTACATCTACCTTTCCCAGTAATAAACAGTTTTTTGCCAAGTTTATTATTCTTTTCTATTAATATAACCTTATTGTTTTTACTTGCTGCTATTGCAGCCATCATTCCAGCTGGACCTCCACCTACAACTACTACTTGTGCCAAAAAATCACCATCTCTTCTGTTTTATTTTAAATATATTCCTATATTATAATTTAATATAAAATTCCTAATTATTCAATGAATTTATTTTGTTAACTAAAATTTTATTCTACGTTTATTAGTAGAGTTTAATTATAATAAATTACATTTAAAACTAAAATCCTTGTCATATCACATGAAAAAGGAGAGAATTTAAAAATTCCCTCCTTTAATATTAAAACTATTTTAATTTAATATTAAATATCTCCTTGAGCATGCATTGCTTCAGCAACTTTCATAAATCCAGCAATGTTAGCACCAGCAACTAAGTTGTATCCAAATCCACATTGTTCAGCTGCATCCATAGCATTTTTATGAATTGTTACCATTATTTGATGAAGTTTTTGATCCACCTCTTCAGCTGTCCAAGATATTCTCATACTGTTTTGTGCCATTTCTAATGCAGAAGTGGCAACTCCACCAGCATTAGCAGCTTTAGCAGGTCCAACTATTAATCCATTAGCTAAGAAGTATTCAACTGCTTCGTTTGTACATGGCATATTTGCAGCTTCACATACAAATTTAATGCCATTAGCAACGATTTGTTTTGCATGTTCTATATGAATATCGTTTTGAGTTGCGCAAGGCATTATGATGTCAACTTTAACACCCCAAGGTTTTTGTCCTGGGAAGAATTCGCATCCAAATTTATCAGCATAATCTTGAACTTTATCTCTACCTGAATTTCTCATTTCAACTAAGTAATTAATTTTCTCTGGAGTAGTTATTCCATCTTTATCATAGATATAACCATCTGGTCCAGATAAAGTAACAACTTTACCACCTAAATCAGCAACTTTTTGGCATGCTCCCCAAGCAACGTTACCGAAACCTGAAACTGCAACTGTTTTTCCTTTGAAGTCAGTTCCTTCATGTTTAAGCATTTCTTCACAGAAATAAGTAACTCCAAATCCTGTTGCTTCTGGTCTTACTAAGCTTCCACCATAAGTTAAACCTTTTCCAGTTAAAACTCCATTTTCGAAAGCTCCTCTAATTCTTCTATATTGACCATATAAGTATCCGATTTCTCTTCCACCTACACCGATATCTCCAGCTGGAACGTCCACATCTGGTCCGATGTGTCTTTGTAATTCAGTCATAAACGCTTGACAGAATCTCATGATTTCAGCATCAGACTTGCCTCTTGGATCAAAGTCTGAACCACCTTTACCTCCACCTATTGGAAGTCCAGTTAATGCATTTTTAAGAATTTGTTCAAATCCTAGGAACTTGATAATTCCTAAGTAAACAGATGGATGGAATCTTAATCCACCTTTGTAAGGTCCTATAGCTCCATTAAATTGTACTCTAAATCCTCTATTTACTTGAGTTTTACCATTGTCATCTTTCCAAGATACTTTAAACATTATTTGTCTTTCAGGCTCACAGAATCTTTCTAATAAGTTAGACTCTACATATTCTGGGTGCTTATCAAGTACAGGCCCTATAGAGTTTAAAACCTCTTCAACAGCTTGTATAAATTCTGGTTCAGCGCTGTTTCTTTTTTTCACGTTTTCTAATACTTGCTCAATATAAGCTTTAGTATCCATAGTATCAATACCTCCTAAAATTTAAACAAAATTATTTATATAATTTACTTTTTGTATGATAACACACTGAAGTAAATCTTTACATGTAATATATATTCTATGTATTTGCTTTTTTTCCTTCTTTTTTAAAAACATTTTAACAGATTTATTGCAAATACTAAAAACGATTACATGCCTTTATTTACATAATAGAATACTTTTGTATATAAATCAACATAATTTTATAAAAATTTAGACATAAAAATTAAAACTTGTTAATATCTTTATTTGTTTTGTAGGAATAAATTTGATATTCTTGCCATACTTTCTCAAGTTCTGTGAAGGTTTTAGATATTTTGTCCTTTTCCTTTAATCCTACAGCTATAATAAGAGCATTAATAACACTTAGTGGTGCCACTAAAGAATCAACAAAGGAAGCCATATTACTTTCAGCTATTAGTACATAATCAGCTTTAGTTGCTAACGGAGATAAAACGCTATCTGTAATTGCAACAACATCAGCTCCCCTTGACTTTGCATAATTAAGGGTTTCAACAGTTCTCATAGCATAACGTGGGAAACCTATACCAATGACACAGTCTCCTTCACCTAATGTTAGCATCTGTTCAAAAATATCACTCATCCCGTAAGATACGATTTTTACATTGTCTAATATTAAATTTAAATAAAATCCTAAAAAGTCTGCCAATGCAGCAGAACTTCTTAATCCTACAATATAAATTTTCTTAGAGTTTAAAATACTATTAACTGTACTTTCGAAAGCCTCATAATTTATTTTTTCCATTGTTGCTCTAATATTTTCTATATCTGATTTTAATACTCCTTTTAAAGCGTTATTAGGAATAATAAAATCATTAGATAATTCTATTCTTTGAGCTGTGGTAAGTTTGTTTTTTATAAGTTCTTGTAGCGCCTTCTGGAGTTCAGGATATCCTTCATAACCTAATTGGTTAGCAAATCTAACTACTGTTGATTCACTTACACCAACGCTTGCTCCTAGCTTCGCAGCAGTCATAAATGCTGCTTTATCATAATGCTTTAAAATATATTCAGCTATGAGCTTCTGCCCTTTACTTAACCTTGAAAACTTAGTTTGTATCATTCTCATTAAATCAGTATTATTATTCTCCATCACTTAACTCCTTTTAAAAGATTATAAAGTATATAATTCATTTTACTGAAAAATGAATTATATACTTCATATTAACACAGTATGGATTATCCTTCAACATAAAACTTCTATGATTATTAATTTTATGAATTTTTTCCTATATAAGAGATAATTATAAACTTATAACATAGTTTAAGTTTCTGTATTAAGTATTGTAAAATCACTGTTTTAGAGCAATCACTTCTTTTCAATGACTAATAAATATGGAGCCCTTTCACTCCTATTTATAACTTTATGAATCATTACTCCATACTTATTTTTTGGTAGAGAACTTGCATATTTTAGTATCTGTTCACTTTCACGAAGACCTTCATTATGACCAATGTATACTGATACAATGGCAAAACCTCCATTTTTTAATATTTTTAAAGTTTCTTTAATACTTTTTAGTGTAGATTCAGCCTCCGTAGTTATTGATTTGTCACCACCGGGTAGAAAACCTAAATTATATATGGCTACATCTATTTCTTCAGTTATATGTTTTTCTATATTTTCATGAGAATCACAAATGAGTTTTACATTATCTTTGTTCTTTTTCTTATATTCTTCTATTGCTACTGATTGAATATCAAATGCATAAACTTTTTTAAAGCTCTCACTTAGAAAATCACAATCTCCACCATTCCCAAGAGTCTCATCTACCGCTATATTTTTATCCACCACAAAATTTTCAATTATATAGTGAGATAGATCTGTTATATTTCCTAAGTATTTAAACATTTTTATCTCCTCCATTCTTTAGGTATTGTATTTCTATTTCACTTAGGTATCTCCATTGACCTTCTTTTAACCCTGTATCTAATTTTATTTCACCAATTGAAACTCTCTTCAAACTTACAACTGGATGTCCAATTGCTTCACACATTCTTCTCACTTGCCTATTTTTCCCCTCATGGATAGTTATAGCAACTTCACAACTATTTTTATATTTTTTTAACACTTCACATCTTCCTGGTGCAGTAATATAATCCCCAATATCAATTCCTTTTTCAAATTTATGTATTTCATCATCATTGATTATTCCTTTTACTATAGCTATATAAGTTTTATTAATAGAAACTCTTGGGTGCATTACATTGTTATAAACTTCACCATCATTAGTTAGAAGAATTAATCCAGAAGTATCATAATCCAACCTTCCAATAGGATATATCCTTTCATCTACTTTTACAATATCCAATAAAGTTTTTCTACCTCTATCATCCTTTACAGATGATATATATCCTGTAGGCTTATTAAGTGCTATATATATCTTTTTTTCTTCTGGTTTTATTACTTTGTCATCTACTCTAACTTCATTAACTCTAGAGTCAATTTTTGTTCCTAATTCCTTTACTATAATCCCATCAACTTTAACTCTGTTAGATAATATTATTTCTTCACATTTTCTTCTAGAAGCAACACCACATCTAGCCATATATTTTTGTAATCTCTCTTCCATCTTAAACTTCCCTTCATAACTCTAATAAAAAGAATTATAATTTTTATTAACAAAAAAATCAATCCAACTAAACAATAAACCGATAACTCTACATATTAATATTTTGTAGTGTTACCGGTTTAAGTATAACCTAGACTTATTTAAATTGATTTAAGTGAGAATTAGGTTGCTGTTCCATATATCCTGTTTTAGAATTTCTACTGTCATTTGATTTGTCATTCATAGAAGTTAGTTCACCATTCACCTTATTGGAAGACTTCTTAGGTTTGTTTTGCTTATTCTTAGCCATAAAGCTCACCTCCCTATTAACTATTATTTTCAAAATTAATTTAAATATTCAATAATAATAGATCTTACAGATAAAAGTTTATAATAAAGTTATCCTTCTAATGAATTGAGAAAACTTGTAATAGATGCTATATTAAAATATAAGATAAAATTTTAATATTACAATTAACTTTAAGGAGGAATAAAATTTTGAGTAATCCAATATTTTTTATGCCAACAAAGATTATATGTGAAGAAAACGCAATAGCAAATCACGGTAGTATAATGAATTCTTTAGGAAGTACTGCTTTAATAGTAACTGGTAAACATTCTTCTAAAACTAATGGTTCTTTAAACCATGTGGTAAATTCCTTAAAAGAAAACAATATAGATTATCATATATTTGATGATGTAGAAGAAAATCCATCTACAGAAACAATTATTAAAATAAAATTATTCGCCCAAGATAAAGGTATCGATTTTATTATTGGAATAGGTGGAGGTTCACCTATAGATGCATCTAAAGCTGCCGGAGTTCTTCTTTTTAATTCACAAGCCACTATTGAAGATTTATTTACAAATTCCGCTCTTAATTCTCTTCCAATCGTTGCAGTTCCTACCACTGCTGGAACTGGAACCGAAACTACACCTTACTCTATATTAACAGATCATAACATTAAAAATAAAAGAGGTATTTGCCCTAAAATTTTTCCTGTAGTATCTTTTTTAGATGCTACTTACTTGATGGATACACCTAAAAATGTAACAATAAATACTTCTATAGATGCACTTTCACATTTAATAGAAGGGTATTTATCTACTAATTCTAACTGCTTTAGCAATGCTCTTGCAGAAAGTGGTTTAAAGATATTTAGTGAATGTATTTCATATATATCTTCAGAAAATATTCCCTTTAAAATACGTGAAAATTTATTAATAGCATCCTCTATTGCTGGTATGGTAATTTCACAAAGCGGCACATCTATTCCTCATGGAATGGGATATTCATTAACTTATTATCATAATGTACCTCATGGTAAGGCTAATGGAATTCTTTTAAAAGAATATCTTAAAATATACGCAAATAATTCTAAGGATAAAGTGGATAAAATCATATATTTATTGAACTTCTCAAATGTAGATGAGTTTGGAAACTTTATAGATGAATTATTTTCAAAGGATTTGAAAATAACCCTTGATGAATTAAAAAATTATACTTCTTACATGAATTCCAATAAAGCAAAACTTAAAAATCATCCCTATCCATTAACCTATGAGGATATACTTAGTATTTATATAAAAAGTATAAAATAATATTAGACCCATTAGAATTAATCTACTAATGGGTCTAATATTTTCTTCATTTATAATTGCTCGTTTAATATATATATTTTTGAAACTATCAAAATAAATATTATTAAATTAATCCATGTCAGTACACTCAATATCTAGTTGAGAAAGAATACCTTTCGCTATAGCTTTTCCAAATTTCTTTTGATTTTCAATAGTACTAATTATCTTATTATCTTCTTCATTATCTATAAAAGCACACTTGATAATAATTGCATCCATAATAGTGTCTCTTATTAAAGGAAAATAATCTCTTCCACTTTTATTCATTCGATTATAAATTTTAACTTGATTCTGACCAATATTCATAATTTCATTACAAATTTTTTTTGTAAGCTCCAACCCTTTACCATTATATATAGAATAAATTATTTCACCTCTATCTCCTCCACCTACATTACAATGGATAGAAATAAAATAATCTGACATATTATTATTTGCCATAGTAGTTCTTTGAGAAAGTCCTAGATATTTATCAGCATCTCTTGTCATTTGAACTTTTATTCCATGTCTAAGTAGCTCTTTCTCACATTCTATAGCTATAGTTAGTGTAATGTCTTTTTCTATTAGATCACCATAAACGCCTCCTGGATCGCTTCCACCATGTCCAGGGTCTAAGGTTATCTTATACATAATTAAAATCCTCCCATTAATTAATCTCTTCATATATAATATTCTTTAATATTACATATGTGATTAATAATAGGAATGAGCCATCTTTGAATAATGCTATAAAACTTGTCTATTGTTTCTTATAAATTTGATTTAAAACATTATTATAAATAGAAATATTATATCCTATGGCATGAAAATAATCTACCTTTATTTTTTTATAGTGTTCTATACCTTCATCGGTAATTTTGTATAAACGTTTATTTTTTCTATCAAAATCTTCCCATTTAGCTGTAAGATATAAATTTTCCTCCAAATCTCTAAGAAGTGGATACACCAACCCATTAGAAACTTTAGTAAAGTTTTTATTTATATAATTCACTATTTCCAATCCATATTCCTCATTATTTTCATATATTAAATAATGTAGGATATATAATTTTACAAGCTTTGTAGTATTTATTCTATTATCTAATGTTGCAATTCTTTTTCTTGTTTCACCTTTCATTTTTATCTCCTTTAAATTTATTAAGTATTTTTCATTGTGACTTTATTATATAACTTTATTTCAATTATGACAATTATTTTTATGATGTAATAGAGTAATATCTATAGAATTTTCTTTCAACTTATATAGTATAAATAATACTACACTTAAGATATAATAAATCTATATTATTATATCTATTTACTATACAAAGGAAGGAGATATTTATGAATATTATAGCAGAGTTTCACTGTCATACAACTGCATCTGATGGGAGGTTCTCCCCTTCTCAAGTAGTTGAAATGGCTAAAAATAAAAATGTTGAACTTTTATCTATAACAGATCACGATACCACTGAAGGTATTAGCGAAGCTTTAAATAAAGCTAATGAAATTTCCCTTAATTTTATTCCTGGAATAGAGTTAAGCTGTAATCACAATGGAGAAAGCATACATATCTTAGGATATTTTAAAGGAAATGATTATAAAGATGAAACCTTAATTAAATTTCTTAATAATTTAAAGAGAAACAGGGAAACTAGAGCCTCATCTATAGTTAAAAATCTAGATAAATACTTTAACATTAAAATAAATGTAGATGATGTTTTAAAAATTGGTAATGGTGTTATAGCTAGACCTCACATAGCACAAGCCATAGTAAATGCTGGATACCCCTTTGATTTTCAACATATTTTTGACAAATTTATAGGAAATGATAGCCCTGCCTATGTTCCTAATAAACATATATCCATACCAGAAGGAATTGAACTTCTTAAAAAGTATAATTGCATTGTAATTCTAGCACATCCTAAACTTATTAAAAAAACACCTATTAAAAATATATTAAATTATGATTTTCATGGTATTGAGGCACTGTATTATCAAAACTTTAAAAGAGAAACCGATGAATTTATATCCTTAGCTAAATCAAGGGATATGATAATAACTTGTGGTTCTGATTTTCATGGAATTTCTAAGGATGATACTAAACACGGTAGCATTGGAGATATGTTTCTTAGTGAGGAAGATTTTAAGAAGTTTATGATTTTGTATAAAAAATAGAATAATTAGGTATACTAAAGTAAAATTATTTTCGGAGGAGATAAAATGGTTTTACTTCAATGTTCAGTTCACAACTGTATACATAATAATTCCAACTACTGTAATTTAAATCAGATAACCATTGGGGGTTCCAATACCTATCAACCTGATGGTACAAATTGTGAAAACTTTATAAACAAATCAAGTGCATTAACAAACTCTATAAGTATAAATACCCCTTATTCTAATGTAAATTGTAAGGCAGAACAATGTATTTATAATAAAAAACTCAAATGCACTGCAAACTCTATTGATATTTCTGGTTATACCTCATCTACTAGTGAAGAAACCTTATGTGCTACCTTTCAATATAACCCTAACTAAGTATTTAACTTTAGATAAGTGTAAGTAGTAATAATAAGTATAATTATTACTTACACTTATTATTTTTATGCAGTTAACTCATTAATAATTATTAATTCCTATAACTAAAAATAAATTAGTAAATAACTTTTCATATAACTCTCTTTGTAAGTTCAGTTTAAACTTAACGTATTATCAATCAAATGTCATAGTACAAATGTTTATATATTTTTACATTTTCTTCAAAAATATTATATTTTTTTAAAGTTAAATATAATATTTATGTATAATTATGTTGCATTATAGGGAAAGCCTATGTATAATTATACATAAATTCGTTATAGAAAGGGTGTATATAAATGGAAAGCAAAAGCAATAAAGTGTCTATTTCAGCAAATAATAAAGATTATTCATATATATTAGCTGTAATTAAATTTCTTATATTCTCTTCTTTAGGTATCTTCTTATTTATGATTCCAATTACCAAAGGAGAAGAAGTAGTTATACCTGTTGCAACCTTATCAACCTATGTTCAAGAAGCTCTTGGCCAATCACTTCCATACATAATAACAGCAATAATAGTTGTAACCGCATTTTTTACTATAGTAACTAAAGCATTAAAGCCTAAGTTTATTGTTAAAAATAATTTTTTAAATTCTCTTTTCAATGTAAATAATATTTGGTTTATTATCAGAGTCTTAGGTGGAATATTCATAATATGTACAATGTTTCAAATAGGTCCTAAAGTAATTTGGTCAAAAAATACAGGAGGAATGATTTTATCTGATTTACTTCCTATACTCTTTTCAGTATTTTTATTTGCTGGATTATTTCTACCTCTTCTTCTTAATTTCGGACTTTTAGAATTTGCAGGCTCCCTCCTAGTAAAAATAATGAGACCAATTTTTAATCTTCCTGGCTCAGCTGCAATAGATTGTATTGCTTCTTGGCTTGGAGATGGTACTATTGGTGTTCTTTTAACAAGCAAACAATATGTTGATGGGTATTATACTGAAAGAGAGGCCTGTGTAATTGGTACAACCTTCTCTTTAGTTTCAATAACTTTTAGCATAGTTGTAATTGATACCGTTGGGCTTAGTCATATGTTTTTACCCTTCTATCTATCAGTTACCTTTGCTGGTTTAGTAGCTGCAATATTAGTGCCTAAATTACCTCCACTATCAAGAAAAAAGGATATATACTATAATAATACAAATAAATCTATGGAAGACCTTCTTCTTGAAGGGTATACGCCTTTTAAATTTGGGTTAGAAAAAGCTATAGATAAAGCTAAATCTTCCTCCTTAAAAAAAGATGTATTTACTAAAGGAACATTAAATGTTGTAGATATGTGGTTTGGAGTAATCCCTGTAGTTATGGCTGTAGGAACTATAGCACTAATGTTAGCAGAATATACACCATTATTTCAAATTCTTGGTTTACCCTTTATACCAATTTTAAAACTTCTTCAAATTCCAGAAGCTGCAACAGCTTCTAGCACATTAGTAGCTGGATTCGCAGACATGCTATTACCATCTATAATGTCAGGTGGAATTCAAAATGATATGACAAGATTTATTATAGCTGCAACATCTATAACCCAGCTTATATATCTTTCCGAAGTTGGAGCTTTATTGCTAGGTTCTAAAATACCTGTTAATATAAAAGAATTGTTCATAATATTTATAGAAAGAACTTTAATAACTCTTCCTATAATTTCAATTATTGCTCACTTCATATTCTAAAATAATTTCTAATATTTAGTTATATTTATTTTAAAGAAAAGCAGATCATATTTTATCAATTCAATATGGTCTGTTTTCTTTAATTTTTAATATTAGCCTATTCAATAGTAATGGTAATTATCTTTTAAAATTATAATAATTTATGTATAATATAATTGGGGAATCTTAAAGGAGGTAAGACAATGTGGATTAATAATTTAATCAATTTTAAAAAAGTATATATTGAAAATATATCTACTCTAATAATATATCCTAAAAATTTTACTGAAAAACTTCCTGTAATATTCTTTTATCATGGCTGGAGTTCTAATAAGGATGTTCATAAAAACCTAGGGAGTTTCTTAGCTTGCAATGGATATATGGTGGTTATACCTGATTCAATAAATCATGGTGAGCGTGGAACCATAGATTATTGGCAAGGTGAAAGTGGATTAACTAAGTTTTGGCCAACGGTGTTATCCTCTGTAAAGGAATTCAGTTTTATTCTTGATTATATTAAATCTAACTACAATATAGATGAACATAGAATTGGAGTATCTGGTCATTCCATGGGAGGAATGATTACTTCTGGTATCATTGCTCATAATAAATGCATTAAGGCTGGAGTAATTATGAATAGCTCTGGGGCTTGGGTCGAAGCGACTTTAGAAATAATTGGGGATCAGTATAAAGATAATAAGGATTATATAGATAAAAGCTTAAATGAACTATCTTCATATAGCCCTATAAATAATATTAATAATTTTAATAATACTCCTCTTCTTTTACTTCACGGGGATAAGGATGCTTTAGTGCCAATTAAAAGTGAGATTGCTTTCTTTAATGCAATAAAAGATCACTACCAAAATAAAGATTTAGTATATATGAAAACCTACGACAGACTAAACCATTATATAACAGAGGCTATAGTTTCTGAAGCTCTTCAATGGTTTGATACTTATTTGTAAGTAAAAATGAGTGGAATTGTCCACTCATTTTTATTATTCTATATACTTAACTATATTTATACCATTTATTTTCATCTTGTATAGACTTATTAAATTCATCAAATCTCCATTATGTATTCCTAAATCATAAGTTTCTACTAAGTTCATAGGAACTATTATACTTTTTTCTTCATTAAATTCATTGAAATAGGTTTTTAAGGATATGGCTAAGGTTTCTACACATATATCTGTGCAAACACCTGTAACTATAAAGTTATTGATGCTAGAATTTTCTTTAAGCCATTGTTGAAATTCTTTAGCATGAAATCCATTAGTGCTATTCTTCTTTATAATTCTATTATTCTTTGTATAGACCTTTAGTTCTTCTATTAACTGTGATTCTACTGTATTAGCTATACAGTGAGGTGGATATGCATTAAACTCACTAGAGTTTTCTTCATGACAATCTATAAAGAATATTTTTTTATAACCTGTAGTTTTATCATTTAGCTTCACTAAAGGGCTTATTATATTCTTCACCCTAGAAGACGCCAAAGGTCCTACATCATAAAAACCCCTAACCATATCAACAACTATTATTGCTGTATTTTCCTCTTTCAAATCCTTTAAATTAATAGATTCTAAATCTATTAATTCTTTTTCCATCTCCTTTAATATCTCATACATTTAATTCACTTCCTATAAGCTTTAAATTTAAATTTTATAGACACTAAGTTACACTATTTTTTACCTTTTACCTTTTACCTTCATAATAGTTCTAGTTACCTTGTATCCAATTCCAATAGCAGCAATAACTACACCAGCAACTAATGCTGAAGATAATTTTTCATTATGTTTTTCTAATTGCTCTAATTCAAGATTTTTAAATTTATTTTTTATGTCTATATCTTTTAAAGTCATAGATATCACCCTTTCTATATTATCTTATATTGGATTATACCACTTTCTTCATATAAATTGTTTAAACTTTTACTAAATAATAAACTAAAACTTTACAATTACCTTAATATGAGGTTTTTTATTCTTTATTAAATTAACACTCTGTACTATAATTACTAATATACGTTATTATAATGGAGGATTTATTATGTTTAAAACAATTATTTGGTTTGGTCATTTTGCCATTAGTCTTTTGACCAAAATTGGACCAATGTATAAAGTTAATTCTTTAGAGAAACACGGAAAAACTGAAGAAATGGAAGCTTATATACATAAAGTAACCTCAAAGTGGGCTATGTCGCAGCTTAAATATAGCGGAGCAACAGTATCTGTTTATGGTGAAGATAATATTCCATCTAATATTCCCGTAGTGTTTATTAGTAATCATCAAGGAAATTTTGATATTCCACTATTAATGAGTTATATTAATAAACCAAAAGGTTTTATTGCTAAAGTTGAAACTTTAAAAATACCTATAGTTAGAACCTGGATGCAATATATTCACTGTGTATTTATGGATAGAAGTAATCTTAGAAAATCTGCTACTGCTATAATTGAAGGGGTAAAAATAATTAAAGCTGGTCATTCACTAGTTATATTCCCAGAAGGTACTAGAAGTAAGGGTGGTCCTCTAGGTGAATTTAAAGCTGGTAGCTTTAAACTAGCAACTAAATCTAATGCACCTATTGTACCTATAACTATAAATGGTTCCTATAAACTTATGGAAGCTAATAACAATAGAATTAAGGCTGCTAATGTAGAGTTATTTATTCATCCTCCTATTGAAACTAAAAATTTATCTAAAGAAGAACAAGAAAAGCTTCCTACTGTGGTTAAAGAAATAATAGCTAGTAAACTTCATAATTAGTTAAACATTTTTAATTATTGCAAAATCATCTATTCAATTTTAAAATAATCATTTGATAATATTGAAATATTAACCTTATTACAGTATTATCAAATAGTATGTAAGTTTGAATAGGAGGAAATAATAAATGAAATATGTTACTTTAGGAGTTTGCTCAAAAGAAATTAACTTTGACGTAGTTGAAAATAAAATAAAAAATGTAAGCTTTATAGGCGGTTGCGACGGTAATCTACTAGGTATTTCTAGTTTAGTAGAAGGCATGGATATCAATGAAGTTATATCAAGACTAAAAGGAATCCAGTGCGGTTCAAAAGATACCTCCTGTCCAGATCAATTATCAAGAGCTTTAGAAGTTTATAAAACTAAGAATTAAAATGAAGCTATCTTAGATTACTAAGATAGCTTCATTTTAATTCTTTTCTAATACTAAATCTCCCATTACAATACCTACCACTTGTCCACTATTATTCTTTATAGGTACTGAAAGAGCTATACAATATCCATCAGTATCAGAAGATATATAGGGCTCTGACTTATATACTAATCCTTTAATGGATTCTTTAAAGTATGGTCTATGAGAATAATTACAATATAACTCTTCCCTGCTTCCCTCAAGGGTTATCCCTTTAGTATCTCCATTTATATCCATAACTGATAGTAGATAAAAGAACGGATATTTTTTCACAAATTCTTTTAATGTTTTATTACACTTAGTTTCTTCTAAACATATTATTGTGCCTTCTTTTGCAACACTATTCAAAATATTTTTAGCATTATTTATATATTTTTCAGTATCTTCATCTAAAATATAATTTTGTGCAAAGGATGATATTATAAGCTTCATATCTTTATTCATATTTACAACTTCTTTGATATTATCAGAAACACGCTTTACTACCTTAAGTTGAGCCTTAGAACTTTCTGCTGTATTTTGTACATGAATGGTAGTTTTAGAAACAAAATTAGAAATACTATTTATAGATAGCTCTATATTCCTTAAATTTACATTTTGCTCCTCAATAGCTTTATTTATTTCTTGTATAGAGTTTAATGTATTCATACTAGAACTAGATATAGATTGAAAATTTTTACTATTTTTCTTAGCGTATGAAATAGATTCTTTTATAACTGATAAATCTTCTTCCATTATAGATCCAAATTCATATATATCTTTTTGAACATTATCTGTTATCTTTTGAATTTCATCTGCTTGTACAGATGACATTTCTGCCAACTTTCTTATTTCCTCAGCCACTACAGAAAAACCCCTTCCAGCTTCTCCTGCTCTTGCAGCTTCTATGGATGCATTTAAAGACAATAAATTTGTAGTACCACTTATTTCTTTTACAGTATCAGATATATCTTGAATTTTTTGTGCACCAATTTCTAAGGCTTTTATCCTAAGAGAGAGTTCCTTTTCCAAACATAGTGATTTTTCCATCTTATTAATAAGTTTATCAAACTCACTCTTGCTTTCACTTACAGATTCCATCATTGACATAGCTGTTTTTTCCACGCTATGAGAATTTCTAACCATAGTCCCATGATTTAAAACAATACTTTCTATATCACTTCTAACAGATACAACTTTATCAACCTGATTATTCATATCATCCGATATGGTGGTTATAGATTCTACATTTTCAACCACATGTAACTCCATATTTTTCATACCTTTACTTAAGACATCACAGTTTATAAGTATCCTATCACTAATTTCTGTAGATTTTCCTATAAGCCTTCTAACCTTTATCATAAAGTCATTGGAATAAACTATTAGTTCTTTTATTATTTTAATTTTGTTTACCTTTAGTTTCTTTGTTAAATCACCTTGAGCAATTTTCTCCATTTCATTAGTTAGCCTTCTTATCGAACTTCTAATTCTTATATTAAATATAGAAACTATGATTAAAGTCACAATAAGAATTCCGATTATACCCCAAAATACATCTTGTGTTTTCAAATTTTTACCCCCCTATATGAAATTAAAGCCATATAATATATAATTATACATTATTATTAATACATTTCCTACAAAAATATTACTTATTAAGTAAAATAGCCGAATTTTGGATAAATCCAACGGTTTTTCCCAATAGTTTTCTAGGTAAAACCTTAGATATTCCTATAGCAATTTTATTTTTAATCCCAGGTATAATTATGCTTCTTCCTTTCATAAATTCTTTATACCCTATTTCAGCAACTAACTTAGGCGACATAGCTCCTCTTAATTCTCTTTTGCCAGCTCTTTGATGAAAATCTGTTTTTGTAGTTCCTGGACAAAGTCCACTTACCTGAATATTATACTTTTTAAGTTCGATTGATAAAGCTTCAGTTAAAGATAATACATAAGCTTTTGATGCATAATATACTGCAGTATAAGGTCCTGGTTGATAAGCACCAGTAGATGCCACATTTAGGATTTTTCCACCCCCATTTTTAATCATTTCATTAGAAATTAAATATGTAAGCTCCGTTAAAGCAACCATATTAGTTTGTATTACTAAACGATGACTTTCCATATTAATTTCATGAAATAGACCACAATAACCTACACCAGCATTATTTATTAGTACATCTATCCTTATATCTAAATTTATAATTTCATTAAAAACCTCATTTCCACTATGAGATTTAGATAAATCTTTCTCAATTATAATTACTTCTATTCCATAAATCTTTGATAGCTCCTCTTTAATCCTTTTTAAAACTTCAATTCTTCTAGCAACTAAAATTAAGTTATAACCATTTCGAGCAAATATTTTACTAAACTCATATCCAATTCCAGACGAAGCTCCAGTAATTAGCACTGTTTCTATTTTAATTTTCATATATAATTCCTCCCTGAAAATTCAAACTATACTATCATAAAATAGTTAATATTTATTTTTTCATATATTTTCATATATATAATACAGATTTAAATTATTAATTCAAATTTTAATTCAATCAAATGAAAATTACTAGATATTTTATCTTTATATAGATATATTATAAATAATCTAAGCGATTTTAACCTAAACTATATAGTATAAAAGATTAAATATTACATTTATAAAATAAATATGGAGGATATTTATGAAATTTGAAAACCTTTCCCTTGATTTTTTTCGTAGGGACGCAAGAAAAGTTGCTGAGGACCTCTTAGGTAAAATAGTAGTAAGGAATTATATGGGATATAAGCTCACTGGTAGAATTGTAGAAACTGAGGCTTATGTGGGAAAAATTGATAAAGCTTCTCATGCCTATAACTATAAGAAAACCACTAGAACGGAACCTTTATTTAAAAGTGCTGGTATAGCCTACGTATATAAAATATATGGAATGTATAACTGTATGAATATAGTAACCGGTTGTGAAGGCGATCCTCAAGGAGTCTTAATTCGTGCCATTGAACCAATAGAAGGTATTGAAGTTATGAGTGAAAACCGATTTAATAAGCCTTTTACTAAGCTTAAGCCTCGAGAAATATTAAATCTCACTTCTGGTCCTGGAAAACTATGTATAGCCCTTAATATAGACAAATCTTTAAATACCCATTCTATATTAAGTGAGGAATTATCCTTATATGCTGACGATTTTAAAGATTTCAAAATTGTATATTCTAAAAGGATTGGCATTGATTACGCTGAAGAGGCAAAAGATTTTCTTTGGAGGTACTATATTGAAGGTAATAAGTATGTTTCAGTTATAGATAAAAAATCATCTCTATAAAATTACAGAGATGATTTTTATCTATATTTCTAATTATAGTTTCAAAAATTTAGCAAATCTATTTCTAACTGTTTCCTCTCCCATTATTTTCATAATAGTATAAAGGTCTGGTGTATTATTTCTATAAGTTAATGCCGTTCTTACACATCCAGCTACATCTGAAACCATACCTTTGTAATTTTCAGGATTTTTCTTAAAGGCTTTTCTATCTGTAGCGTACCCTAATTCTACAGCTACTACTTTTAACTCTTCAAACCAAGTATCCTTATCAGTATTAAAATTATATGCCTTAGCATAAGCTTCTATTACCCTTTTAGCTTCTGCTAAATCTATATTCTTAGGAAATTCTATTTCTTCTACAGTACTCTTAAATAATACATCAAAAAAGAAGAATATTTTTTCCTTAACATCATTCCATTTAGCAAAATCCTTTCTAGGTTTTGGTCCTTCTTTATCAATATTGAATATTTCTTTACACATTAATTCATTGTTAGTTACTATGTCATACATTTCCTTATCATAATTCTTAGCCCAATTTATATAGTAGTCATATACCACATCAGCCTTTAACTTGCAAATTACATTTTTACTTACGTCACTTAATTTTACAATATCAAATAAAGCACCACTTTTACTCATCTTATCTAGATATACTCTAAATTCATGATAATCAGATGATGGATTTTCTTCTCTCCACTGTTCAAAAGTAGAATTTATTATATTAAGTAAATATTCTATAACAGATATCATAGGATATCCTTCTTCATCATAATAACTTACTGCACTTTCGGGATCTTTTCTCTTAGATAACTTTCTTTTAGAATCTCCATCTAACTTCATTATTGTAGGAGTATGTGCATATTCAGGTCTATCAAATCCAAGAATATCAAAGAGTTGAATATGAATTGGAAGAGATGATAACCATTCTTCTCCCCTAATTACAGTAGTAGTTCCCATTAGCGCATCATCAATAGCATGAGCAAAATGATAGGTTGGAAGTCCATCAGATTTAATTATAACTATATCTTGATTGCTTTCTGGGAAAGAAATATCACCTTTAACTAGATCGTGAAACTCAACTCTGTTTTCTGGATTACCTGGAGATTTCAATCTTATAATATATTTTTCACCTTCACCTATTCTTTTTAAAGCTTCTTCTGGAGATAAATTTCTACAGATTGCATATTCTCCATAATATCCTGGAGTTAATTTTTCACTAATTTGTTTTTCTCTCAGTTGTTCTAGATCTTCTGATGTACAAAAACATGGATAAGCAAGCCCCTTTTTAATTAGATCTCTAGCAAAAGTTTTATATATCTCTTCTCTTTCGCTTTGTCTATAAGGACCATACTCACCTTTAGATGTATTATCCCCTGTCATACCTTCTGTAAAATCTAACCCAAACTTATGCATGGTATTTATAGTATCTTCTACAGCACCAGCCACTTCTCTTTTTTGATCTGTATCTTCGATTCTTAAATAAAAAACTCCTTCACTTTGAGTAGCTATTCTTTCATCTATTAATGCAGAAAATACTCCTCCTATATGTTGAAACCCTGTTGGACTTGGAGCATATCTAGTAACCTTGGCACCTTCTTTAAGGTTTCTCTTGGGATACTTTGAAATATAATACTCAGGCTCCTTATCAATGTTAGGGAAAATTGTATTTGCTAATATTTCATAATTCATTTTACTCACCTTACCTTATATATTTATTAATTACCTCACACTTTAGCTTAATCCATTTTATATAATACAACTTAATAATATAATTTAGCATTTTATATAATATGAGATATGTAGTAATCTTATTTAAAGTTTACCTTATATAAAACTCTATTAAATATTAATCCATTTTAAATATTACCATAAAATAAAGTATAATTGTACCCCTATATGTTTTAATATAAACTCCTTAGATTTTATATAAAAGATTCATCTTAGTTTCTTTTCCATTTGTTTTCATAATTTTGATACCTTGGAATTTATCATAATTTTCTTTAATTCCTTCATCTAAGTTAATGGATTTTTTTTCATTAGCCATATACGCAACTATTTCATCATATTCAATGAGTTCTTCTATTTTCCTTTTTAACTTTTCACTTTTTTTCCTAGCTATTGCTCTTTCCTTAGCACTATATTCCTGTGAGTCTTTTATTAGCTCCAATGTACTCAATTCACCTTCATATTTCCGTTGCATAAGATGAATATATTCTGTCCTCAATAAAGCTACAGTTAAGTCGTCATATCTATGAGCATATACCAATGCTTTAAATCCATCATTCTTACCTGAATCAAATAACCAATATATAGGTTTCTTTCCATAAGCTTTTATATGATCCTTATAGAATTCCTTAAAGAAGTATCTTCTAATGCTTTGCCTTGAAGTTTCACTATCTTTTTTGCCTAAAATATTGGCTATAAAATTAAGATTCTCTTCCAATACTTCATTTCCATAAACTGCTTTTAAAAATTCAATGAACTTGGTCATTAAATCTTCTGAAAAATATTTTTCTTCTGTTATAGGCATTATATTATCAACCTTAGGCATAAAACTTGAATTAACCCATCTATTATCATTTACTTTTCCAGTGGAATCTATTTCTACTTTCTTAACTCTATGATTTTTAAAATCCCATTTATCTTGGAAGTTTCCACCTCCATACACTAACCCATCAACATCTATTGAATATCTACCCATAATACATCCCACTGCAAAAGATATTAAAGATTTCACTTCTCTTTCTACCTCAATTCTCCTTAATGTTATATCTTTATATGATACATCCGGGGATAATTCTTCATTTAAACCATAAACATCTATGAAAATTTTATTTAACTTCTCTTCATTATTTTTAAGTTTCTCAATAATTTTCATATTTTCTTTTTCCCAAAGTTTAAATCTAGATTCTATGGTTACATCCTTAACTTTTTTTTCTCTTAAGCCTCTCATCAATGGATGAGCTCTAAAGTTCCATGATGTCTCAAAGTCATTCCATTCCGCTTCACTAATGGCTATGTTTTCTTCTACAATTTCATCAATGGTAGATTTTATTTCTTCTTTAAATATATCTTCATGTATTGGAACATTCTTCAAATCTCCTACTTGTATATTATAGGTTGGATTCATTATATCTAAAAACATATTAGCAACTTTGCTGCATAACAATGCTAGTACTACCTTTTCTATGTCTTTATCATCAAAGAATATAGAAGATCCAGCAACGTCAAATATGAACCCCTGAGGAGAATACCTTACTCCCATATTTTCAGAAATAAAAGTGTATGTAAGACCACTTTTAAAATAAAACTCCTGATTTTTTATAGTTCTACTATATGATTTATATAACTTTGCTGCATAATCTTTTACTTCACTGCCATCATTTTCCCAATTAATCACATATCTATTATTACCAAACCACTTTCTGTATTCTCCACCTTTGTTATATGGAAACCATTTTTTCTTACTTAACAAAGCTTCATCTCTATCAGCAGCTGAAAAATTAATTTCATTTATATCAACTTCATACCAATCTCTTAAAAACCGTTTATTATCTGATGTAGCCATTCCTTGTCTAGGCTTTGCAATATTTTCAAACTTGTGTAAATTAGAAAATAAATTTAATACATTATCATTTACCCAATAAGCAAAAGGTTTTGTTGGGATTGTCATTAGTTTTTTTAGCCATATACTGTAAATCCCATCTCTCTCCATTCCACTACAAACTGACTTAATCTTTATTTTCTTTTCCAAAGCTGTTAACTCTTTAGTAAGGTCTACAATTCTCGTTTTATATTTAGGAATTTCACTATTTTGATTTATAAAAGCAACATTCTGTACTATGGTACCCACATTATCTTCAAATACTCTAGATCCTAAGTGAATCATGCTAATAAAAGTACTGTCTTCTAAAATCTTATTTCTAAGTTCTAAAAAGCTACTTAAAAACATCCATGAATGCTGATTTACCATGGCATATATTCCATCTTCTTTAAGATAGTTCTTACACACTTCCATATACACAGAAAATAAATCATGCTTTGATAAAGGATAATGGTTGGTCAAATATTTAGCTAGGGTATCATTAGCTCCCCTTAGTCCCATATAAGGTGGATTAGTAATACAAACCTCATATTTAATACTCATTATTTCTCCCTGATTAATGAGCTTTGGTAATTTATTTAACAGTATCTGTCTATAATCACTAAATACTAAATTATTTTCTTCATTTATCTCTCCTAACCGTTCTTTTAACCTCTGAAAATTCACCTTCTCAACTCTTAATATTGATCCAAACTCTTTACCATCCTTAAAGGTATTTACTAAATAAGATAAATCACCTCTTAGCTCTTCATCTTCCTTTGCGAAATATTCTATAATTTCATAAGTAATACCATTACTTTCTTCTATAGCTACTATATTAAGCTTCAAAGGATTTTTTTCAACTTCTCTGAAAAATCTTCTATTATACGCTCTAGCCTTCATAATAAGACAGAACATACCAATTTGACTAGCTCTTAAATCTATATCTAATCCAAATATATTATTTTCTAAAATTTTTCTTGAAATCTCTCGCTCTGGATAAGCTGCAGATTTGTAAATTTTATAAAGCACATCAAAGGCATATAACAATATGTGCCCCGAACCCATACATGGGTCAAGAACCTTTATATCCTCAGGATGTAAATTTTTTCTCCCCAATTTAATATTATGTAAAATGTCATCTATTTCGAAATCCTGAATGTCTTCCTCTAAATAATATTTTAATTCATTCTTTAAATTTTCATCCTCATGTCCTTGAATCCATATGGTTCCTAATGAATTTTCTACTAAGTATTTCACTATCCACTTAGGAGTAAATAACTGAGTAGCTGCTGGAATGTTTTCTTTAGTTATTTTTACATTTTTCTTTAGATCATCAAAAACCTTATCCTTCTTTTCAGATATATAATACTGATACATCCACCCTATAATTTCTACTTCCTCTTTCCAGTCTTCTTCATCTATGTCATTGCACATTTTCCTTAGTATGGAACCTTCTTCTAACAAATTATCAGGAAATAACAATTCTGTATAATCTTCTGTTTTTTCAAATAAACCAGGAATAATATTTCCTAATTCATTACATTGTCTTATTAAAATATATTTATATAGATTTTCTCTATCAGAATTTTTACTACTGTCTAACAATTTATAGACTAAATTTGAATCTAGTCTCAACTCTCTTATAACTTCACCAACCCTAAATAAAATATCTGGTTCCCTTTTACCTGGTATCTCTGAAGATATAATTCTTATTCCAATGGGCAAATAATCATTTACTTCCATATATCTTAAAGCTATAAACCTGTTAAACCAAGTATATGCCACTTCTTCCACAACTTCATCTAAAGATTTTGATTCTATTTCCTTTATTAGTGATTTTCTATGCTTAGGTGAAATATTAAATATTTCTTCTCCACCCATTACTTTAAATCCACTTTTAACCACTTCTATATCTCTAATTCTATTATCTTCAATACCTATTTTATATGCTCTATCTTTTATTTTTTCAATAAGATTGCTTCTTGCCCAAGTGGCAAAAGCCTTAACTTTATTCTTATTCATCCTTAATTGCTCCTTATATGCTATGTAAAATTTCAATAGCTTTATTATAACATAGTAGGAATTTTTTATTGAAGTTTTTATATAATTCCTTAGCACATTATTTTTCTTTTCAAGTTCTGAGATTTTATAATTAAACCTTAAAGAGCTATCTCAAAATAATTTTCTAAAATCTCTGAAATGTTGAGTTTATATTTAATACCATTACCAGATAATACTCAACATAATTAAGATTTAGATTACTTTGAAATAGCCCTTTTATAAATAAAATATTTAATTTTAATAACCGTTTTTTTTTGCTACGATACCACTTTCATTGGTACCTGGCTCTTCAATAGTAGTATTAAAGCTACTTTGAGCGTATTGACCTTGAGATTTATTCCCATTACGAAGATAGTTCTCCTTTTTGTATTTCCTTTTATCTTCTTCACGTTGTTTAATCTCATATTGTTGTTCTCTTAATAAATCATGATCCATCTTTATCCCTCCTTTAACACATATATTCATTGTTTATTATGTGTTAAAGTTTTTATAGTATACTGTTAAACACAATATACTTTTCCTATGAATTCTATTATTAATTTAATTTTAAAATCTAGATCTCAGTATAATTATCCTTAAACCAATCTATTAGTTTTCTTGCAATACTAATGCTTCCAGGAATACTAGGTAAATTATTTACCTCAAACCAGTTTGCCTCTTCAATTTCAACTCCATCAACCTTTATTTCACCCTTATCATATTCTGCTGTGAACCCTACCATAAGAGAATTAGGAAATGGCCATGGTTGATTACCAAAATATTTTATATTTTTAACTTCTATTCCTACTTCCTCCATCACTTCCCTCTCTACACATTCCTCTAAAGTTTCACCAGGTTCCAAAAATCCTGCTAAAACACTATAAAAATTATGTTTTGACTTAGCATTTTTAGCAAGAAGTAATTTGCCATTCTTAACTATAGCAACTATTATAGCTGGACTTATTCTAGGGTAGCTTATAAAACCACACTGTGGACATATTTTTCCATATTCATTTAGTATAGTATTAGTACTATTACCACAAACACCACAATATTGATGGGTTCTATCCCAATTCATGATTTGAATAGCACGTCCTGCTTCCATATATATTTCATCTGGAACTTGTCCATATAAATTTCTTAAGGTTATAAACTTCATACCCAAAGGTTCAGTATACTCTTTTGATACCTCTACAGAGTAACACTTACCACAGCTTCTAATTCCTAGATCTTGAACTCTTACCGGATTAATATTAACTGATTCTAAATCTTTAAAGTTTGGTATAAAAATTTTATCTTCTTTTTCTTCTACTAACAATTCATTTTGTCTAAATATAAACCAAATAGGAGCATTAGTTTTTTCTATTGATAAATGATTCATTATTTTTCCTTCTTTCATTTTATATAAAATCTATATTAACCTTAATATATTTTATTAATTAAGTCTATACTATTTTTTAGTTTAAAATGTAAAAAACCTCGTAATACTTATTAGTACTACGAGGTATGGTGCGCCATCAGGGGTTCGAACCCTGGACCCCTTGATTAAGAGTCAAGTGCTCTGCCAGCTGAGCTAATGGCACATGTCCTGTCCTTGTCACAAATATTATTATACAACCCACTGTAAGTTTTGTAAAGTATTTTATTAAAATACATTAAATAAATATTTATCATTTAATGTAAAAAAATATAAACCAATTCAGTTTATACTTTTATAGATTAATTTAATCATATTAATTATTTTACAAGCTACTTTTTTCAAAAAAATTTTTATTAAAAAAGAAACAACACTCTACAGTATTGTTTCCCTTGGTGCGCCATCAGGGGTTCGAACCCTGGACCCCCTGATTAAGAGTCAGGTGCTCTGCCAACTGAGCTAATGGCACATGTCCTTGTCACAAATATTATTATATTAATATTATTTAATTTTGTAAATAATTATAGGTATATACAATAGATTTCAAAATATCTATTGTATATACCTATATTGTATTTAAACATCCTTTATCTTCATTATATAAATTTCTTATTTACATCCCTTGATCCACTTAGATATAATAAGTGTGGATAATATATATTGAATTCTATAACATCACCAACTTTATAATTTGTCTTACAGTCTTCTATATCTATAATTAAATGATCACTACTAGCACCAATTACCTCTATATTTTTATCTATAGGTATTAAAGTATCTACAGAAACAAAATCCTGCTTACCTATTGCCAATAATGCACGTCTTCTTTCACCTCTATCTTCATAGGTGGGCTTATTCCCAAATGCATCTATAAATATTTCACCAATTGGATGAGATGGCTTATTTTTAACTTCCACTACCTGAGCTTTTAGCACAAAGGCATCTTGATGTAACATGGACATATCATACTCCCAAAAATCATCTAAATCCTTAGCAACTAATATTCCTTCTCCAATTCTTAAATTATTAATTTTACTTGGTATTTTTCCATCCCAAATTAAAGTTAACGAAGAAGTAGCTCCTCCTGAAACCACATCCAATTCTCTTCCAATCAAAGCTTCTATTTTTTCTGCTACATTACATAATTTACCTAAATTCTCTTCTGTAGGTTTCACAGAACCATAGCATCCTAAATTTGTCCCTATACCATAAAGTTTTACATTAGTTAATTCTTTCTCTACATATAAGGCTAAGTTTATGAACTCTTTTTCATCTACAATACCTTCCCTTAAATCACCTAAATCCATCATTAAAATAACTTTGTGATTCTTGTTTTTGTATTTACACTCTTCGTTTATTTTCTTTAAAGTTTCAATTTCAGAGTTTAAACTTATATCCACATATTCCACTAATTGTTTTATTTCATTATGCATAGGTATTCTTATAAGCATAACAGGTTTTTTTACACCTTGTTTTTTCATCTCTATAACTTGATTTATTCTAGATGTAGCAAGATACTCACATCCTGCCTTATCCATCTCTGAAACTATCTGTGGCATAGCATGTACAACTTTAACTACTCCTGCTACAAAAATTCCTTGATTCTTACATAAATCCACTACATATTTAGTATTATCATATACCTTTTTTAAATCTATCTCTAGTAGCGGAAATTCTTCCAGCTCCTCTATTTCCTTTATATGGATATCATTAATCAAAGTGTTTTCTAACATAGTATCCTCTCCTGTCCCCTAATATAAAGATACCTAATTTAAATTAGTTTTATTTAACAGCTGCTATCTTGTTTATATTATAAGAAAATTCACTCAATACTTCTCCATCCATATTAATTAAAATAAACCCAACCAAAAACTATTCATAACACAACCATATAATTATGTTATGAGTAATTAAAAACAAATATAATTCTAAATTTAGTTGATTGCTTAATCGCACTAAACAGAGGTCTTACCTTCTAACCAATTCTTTAATAAGTAATGACAGTTTTAATAAACCTTCCTCTAGCTCTTCTATAGGTGCATAGGAAAAAGATATTCTCAAAGAATTATTAAAATTAGCATCATATATATATCCAGGATACAATAAAATTCCCATTTTACATGCTTCATCAAAAAGCTTATACATACCTATTTTATACTTTAAAGTAATCCAAACATAATAACCCCCTGAGGGTATTTCCCAAGTAGCTATATCCTTGAAGTATCTATTTAAAGCATTTATTGTTACATCTCTTCTTATAGTTAATTGACTTCTTATCTCTTTTAAATGATTTTCATACAACCCCGTTTCTAGCCACTTACCCACAGTAAGTTGTGATAAAGAGCTAGAACCATAATCAGTTTGCATCTTTATATCACCTAATCGTTCAATTACTGGTTCTGGTCCCACAATCCAACCAATTCTTAATCCTGGACATAATGTCTTTGATACACTCCCTACATATAATACCAATCCATTAGTGTCTATACTCTTAATAGGGTCCGGTGGTGGAGCGTCAATCCAAAGCTCCCTATATACATCATCTTCAATAATAGGTAACTTCTCTTTCTGACAAACCTTTATCAACTCTTTTCTTCTTTTTTCTGACATGACTATAGAAGTAGGATTTTGAAAATTTGGTATAGTATATAGTATAGATGGAACATGTTTTTTTATGTAATCTGGAATTAAATTAGCCATAACTCCTTCATTATCCATAGGTATCCCACTTCTTCTCATATCTAATGACTGAAATATTTGAAGTGAGTACATATAAGAAGGATTTTCTAACAATACAGTAGAACCCTTTTGCAATAATCCCATAGAAATTAGCTGCATTGCTTGCAAAGCTCCAGAAACAATAAGTATAGAACCTGGTGATGCATATATGCCAATTGTCTTTAAATAATTACTTACTTGCTGCCTAAGATACATAGTTCCACTGGGACTTTCATATCCTAAATTATCCATATCCCTTGCTACTTCATTTAATATTATTTTCATATCTTCTTTTGGAAATAATTCTGATGATGGTTCTCCAGTGCTCAATCGTATATAATCTTCTCTAAACTCAAGGGTATTGATTTTCTTAATAGTCTTAACATTAGGGATATGAATGCCTTCATCAATATAGGACTTCCAATCTGGTTGTATATTAGATAATAAAGGTGATACATTATTTACTATTTTAGTTCCACCCTTTCCCTTACCCTCTAAGATTCCTTCTGCCTTTAACTCATCTATAGCTGAAACAATAGTACTTCTATTTACATTAAAAATTTTAGCTAATTCTCGTTGTGTAGGAATCATGAATCCGACTTGCCATTCTCCTCCATTTATTTTCTCCTTAAAGTACTCTACAATTTGAATATATAGAGGCTTATTTATGTTTTTATCCGGCTTCCAATCTATATTTATTATATTTATCTCTCCCTTCAAGATAATAATATACTATTAAATATATTTGCTTATCTATTTAATATATTAACCTAAATATTTCTTCTTTTATAGTCCTTTAATCGAGTAGGAGGAAAATAATTATTTTATTTTCCGTACTCTCACACCACCGTGCGTACCGTTCGGTACACGGCGGTTCAATAGAATTACCTATATCTTAAATAACTTTCAGTTAATGTTATAAACCCTTGTTCTTTTAGGTAGTTGTTAGATAATGTTCTTGCTAAAATAGGGCTGTTGGAGATTCTCCAATAGCCTTTTCTTGTGTTTGCATATTCCCACGCTTTGAAGTTATCTAATCCTAATTTAACTAGATTATCATGTTTTGTTTTAATTTTCTTCCATTGCTTCCAATAGCATAGGCGTAGCCTTCGTCTTAGCCATTCATCTAAACTTATAAGAGTACTTTTCATATCTGCTAACTTAAAGTAATTAATCCAACCAATTATTATTTGTCTTAATTTTACTGCACGATATTCCATGCTCATTGCATTGCTTCGCCCAGTAATTTTCTT